>Ga0206130_10007221_pt1 | contig 12371 bp, 13 predicted proteins | sample Helgoland_Spring_9_FD_148637 | JGI IMG/M metagenome (GOLD analysis project Ga0206130, IMG submission 148637) | Pelagic subsurface seawater microbial communities from Kabeltonne, Helgoland, North Sea - Helgoland_Spring_Bloom_20160512_1 | ecosystem: Environmental > Aquatic > Marine > Epipelagic ... | reverse complement strand
AAAATTAACAACGATTTTTTTGACTGGGAGACTGCTTTCTATAGTTCTCAACCAACTGCTAGAAAGCATGGCATTGTCGAGATCTTTCATGGCATGAAATCAGAAGACCCTTCCAGTTGTGCAGTTCAAAAAGCCAAAGCTAGAGTTGATGAGTTAGTTTCAATAATACATTAGCTTTTACCATTTGGTGGAATTTTGAATATCAGTTAATAATTTCACCATTCTTTCAGTTTTTTCTACAAAGGGTCATTGAGGGATTTTATCAGAAAAAGTCGAATAATTATATTTTCTCTTGCTCTAATCGTGAGTTTAGGCTTCGGCGTGAGTGTGAATTACGGATATGCTTAATATGCAATGGGAATGACCCATACAGGAGTTTTTGAAGATTGGAATAAGGCTAAACAATGGTTTCACAAAGGAGTTGAGAAGGGAAACCCATTCGCCCAGATGATGCTTGGTAGCTATTATGCTCTTCTAGGAGACAGTTTTGAGAATCCTGAATATTTTTTTAATGCAGACGGAATTAGCGACACGGAAAAGATAGAGTGAAATTTTGCTGAAGGGTTTAAGTGGCTGAGGCTGGCTGCAGACCAAAACATTGATTTGGCTCAGGGATTATTTGTTAAAATTTATTGCGATGTTGATGGCTTGGGTAATGAACACCTTGAAGAAGCAAAACTTTGGTGTGAATTTTATGAAAGACCTGAATGACGGTGTCTCTTGTGTTAAAACCATTTGCTAAGTCACAGAAACAAATACTTACGACAGCTTTATTGGCTGTATACTGAGAGTCATTGAATATCCGAAGAAATGGTTGACGTTTTGGTCGCGATGGATTCAGTCTTGCAGATGATCCACCCAAACTTTTTATCTACCGCCAGTCGGCTTGAACTTGAGCGGTGTTTGCGTCGCCACCGTGAAGAGTACGGGATAGCGCGTCGTGCGAACGCGATTTTGCTTTTAGACAAGGGCAAATCCTGCGCCGAGATTGCAGAGTTTTTGTATCTCGATGATGATACGATCCGTGGGTGGTACAAGGCCTTTCAACAGGAGGGTTGGGATGCTCTCGCGCTTGATGGCTGGCAGGGCGGACAGTCACGCTTAACCCCGGATGAGGAAACCAAGCTGAGTGCATGGCTTGAAGGCCGCTTTTGCCACTCGGCGGGAGAGATTAGGGCTTTTATTACGGCCGCATTCGGATTGTATTATTCTCATTCAGGCTGTCTGAAGATGCTAGGTCGTCTAGGCTTTCAATACCGTAAGCCAAGGGCCCTGCCGCGTGTCGCCGATGAAGATAAGCAAGCTGAGTTCATAGCTTTCTATCAAGACTTGATGACTAAGCTGCCCGCCGATGAGGCAGTCTATTTTGCTGATGCCGTACACCCGGAGCACCAGACCAAACCAGCTTTCGGCTGGGTGCGTAAGGGCTCGAACCCGGCGGTCAAAACCACCGCAGGTCGTGGCCGGGTCAACATCCATGGCGCCGTGTGCCTGGAAAACTTCGATATGCCTTTCGTCGAACCTGTGACCGTAGATGGAGACAGTGCGGTACAGCTTTTGGCAAAGATCGAGGCGAACAACCCAAGCAAATCACTTGTCCACGTAATTTGGGACAATGCGGCCTACCACCGCTGCGCGGCGGTCAAAAAATGGCTCTCACGTCCGAAATGCCGTATCCATCTGATCCAGTTACCAGCATATTGCCCGCACCTGAACCCGATTGAGCGTCTCTGGGCCGTCCTGCATGCCCATGTCACGCACAACCGCTTCTATCCCACTCAAAAGCAGTTCGCTAACGCCATATTGCACTTCTTACGAAATACAATTCCCAAAAAATGGAAAGATTTTCGAAGTCAGGTCTCAGACAACTTTCGCATCATCTCTCACCAAAACTTTCGGGTCTTGGAGTGAGGGAGGTATAGCAAAATTCAAGGAACATGTTTTGTTGACGAAGATGTGAAAGCCTTATGGTATTTAAGCGAAACCTAACCTTTGAGGGTCAGTCAAATTTTTGAAGAGCTTTATATCTTTCAATAATGGCAATTGAATTCAAATAAGTGGGTACTTCGATTCTAATCCCGCCAAAATCAACTTGCCCTTTACCGGCTGCTCGCGCGCTCTCAAAAACTGAAACTATTTGCGCTGCTTGTTTTGCTTCTCCCTCTGTTGGAGAAAATATTCGATTGATTATCTCACAATGACTTGAAGTGACGGTGCTTTTGGAAGACATACCCAGTTCTTGAGCCAGTTCTGTTTGGCGTATTACGCCCTCTTCATCATTCCAAGTATAAGGCATATCAATCGAAACCACACCTGCTGCGCAGCAAGCCACATGAAATCGTTCCCGAACGTAGTTGAGAATTTTACTATTTTTCAAACGAGGTGCGTTAAGGCTTACAGTCATATCCTCTGAAGCAACAAGGGCTGCCACTACACGGGGTCTGGTCTTTAAAAGGGACAAGGTATTTTCTAAACCTTCTGCCTGCTCGATGTTCGGTACGACTTCAGTCGAATTCAGTGGTTTTCCAAACTCATTCTCTAGCTCTGTAATGTACTTTATCAGGCGATCAATTTGATTTGGATAATTTGCTTTGGGAAGTAAAACGGCATTGACACCTGCGCTAATGGCAGCTCGCAAATCCTTTATGCCATCCGGATCCTCTAAAGGATTTATTCTTACGGCGGTGACCTTACCTTGTCTTTCCCAGGTATTAAGTACTTCTGGCATTATGTTGCGCGCGTAGTCACGCCGCTCAGGAACACAAAAGTCTTCAAATTCTTGGATACATACATCAGCTTCACTTAGGCTGGCTTCTTCAATATGAGCATCGTTTGCGGCGCCTACAAAAAGCCATGAGCGTCTTAGATGAGTGGGCCGAATGTTTCGCATTAATTTACTTTAAGCTTATCATGAGTGAAGGTAATTAGCTTCGTAAGTAAAAGTTGAGAAGTCAATATTTTAGCAATCTTGAAGCCTGTTTTCTGAGCCCGCAATAATTTGACAAGCAGATGAAAGGTTTAACGAACCTATGTTATCTTAGGGCGGGGGATATTTCCCAGCCAAGTGTCTGAAAGTGCCAAACGGCACCTTCAGATTTGTAAAATAAAAATCGACTATTTTGTGCTCAATTACATTTCAGGAACAGGCTGCACACATGACATTGCGTGCTTCAGCCTTTCCTCACCCAAGTTGCCAAGTATTCTTTGAGAAAATCGCTTTGCCCCACGGTTATCTTCTTCAACGAGCTTCGCCAAAAGAGCCAAAGCGATCACAGGGCGAGCTGCGCTCAATTCTTCTGCAATTTCCCTGATAATGGAGTTCTCTGCCAGAGTTCTAATAAACCTTTGTTTACCTCTGGAGAGGTCAGAAATCTTATTAGTCAGGAACTTGTTCGAATACAAATCCCAGTCGATCTCCTTTGCAAATTCTAGAGGGTCGTTGTCTGCATTCTCAGAAATCTTATCCGTGAGCTTGGATATGAAACTAGGGTATCCACGATCCGGTTCATATGCAGACGCCTCAGAAGAATTGTGTTCTTCATTGCTTGCTCTTGAACTATTGCCCTCTGCATTATTATTTCTTTTACCTGTGAGTGACTTTATTTTCTTCATGAGGCGGGTGGGTTTAGATCGCATGCTCGGACTGCTTGATGAAGAGCCAGAGACTTCGTCAAAGTCTGATTCCATGCAATAGCTTACTGACTGAGGAGACGGTGGTCGTGGTGCACTGGCCATGATTCCAAATTTGATGTTTTCGCTTGCCATCAGCGGCACTTTTCGCATCTCGGGCAGCATGTCAGTTGCCTCTCCGGCCTCATCCACGAGCACCAGACTGGTCATGTGCGAGCAGAGACAGTGCGCCTCGGCAAAATCTTGAGCGGAGTGAGCCGGTAATATAGGTAAGGCGAGAGAGGCAGCGTACCGGCCAATCGCATCTGCTGGTATATCTGCTGTGGCGGATTGCCAAGTTGCTGAAACATCGACACTCGCTCTTGTAACCTGAATGCTCTCCGGGAGGCCGACGGTTAAATTTCCGGATATGCTACCACTTCCACTGCGTAATGACGTTAGACTTGATGTGATTGCTTTTGTGACATCCTCACCAGGGGCGTAAAAAACCTGCCCTCCGGTCATGGCACAAAGATGTCCAATGTTTGCATCAAGGCTATCGTCTCCGACCAAGACAGCACTAATGCGCGCTTCCCTTGATTTAAGTTCTTCAACTTCATGGGCCCAAGTCTGTCCGTCTGTTAAGACAAGTATATCACGAACCCCTGCAGCCAAGAGCTTATTAACTGCCCCGGATAGCTCTGTACCTCCTTCGGGCCTTCCCAATTTTCGAATAAGTTTTGCCACAGAGGGGCCTGTAGAAGACCCAAGGTGCTGACACTCGTTGTCGAATTGCCAGACTGAAATCTGATCTTTCAACTGGAGACGCAACAAAGCTGAGGACAGACCATCACGCATGGCGGACCAAACTGTAGCGGCGTGATAGCCGACGCGGGATCCAGTGGAGCCTGATCTATCCACTAGAATGGCAATATTTAAGAGGTCATCGGTTGCTTTTGTGGGGCTCAATTCAAGCTCAATAAGTTGCCCCGTTGCTGACCGGCCGGATAGCTTGCCAAAATCACCACCTGATACGCGCAACTCAATAGCCTTATCCAAAATGACTTCAACGGGCTCACCCTCACTGATGATTGCTCCATCACTCAAGGTAGCGATACCCTGATCACATGTGGCGCTCAGGTTTGCAGTGAAATGCACCTGTGAACTTGTAATGAGATCATCAGCCGGCATGAGAGGGGAGGTGCCGTAAATCTGCCCAACTGTTGTGGGGATGCGTAAAAAGGGCTCACCAGCGATACAGCCCATGGCGGTGACTGTCTCAAGCTCAACCATGACCTCCTTTCCAGGTGCCAACTGTGCTACAGATAACGTGTGAACACCTTTCAGGACCTCCTCGTGTAAGATTGCCATTTTGCCTCGATCTATGGCGCCCTCATAATCATTGCGCGCAGCACTTTGGGTTTTGGCAATGGCAACCAATCTTCTATCATCAACTGTAGCAGATAGCCCTGTTACAACTGCATCAAATCCAACAGGCATGGTAAGAACAGCTTCTATAGCGACATCTTCACTATTTCGGAAAACCCGTTGTGTTCGAACAGTCGCAACGCCTGATGTGATCTCTATGGCTATGTTGGTGGATTGCATTGGTATGAAGCGACCAGTTCCTTCGTGAAATACGGTTAGTCCTTCGTGCAGATTTTCGATTTGGTGGCCAAAGGCAGCTGCTTGCATGATCTTATCCCTTCGAGACATATGTCCTTAACGCAATGGCAATTTCCTCAAGTGCTGCATCCACATCTATTGTGTCCGGCGCTATGGACGGATCAATCCGCAACTCAACGCCTCCCGACTGGACTATGGGTACAGCATCGTCGAATGCCATAAGAACCTTGATCGACGCGGGCTTCATTCCCAGCCTGTAAAAGGCCAGGTATCGCTGCGCGCGTAGCACATGTTCTTCACCGTAAGCATCAGCACTGCGACCAGTTTTATTTGCAGAAGGTAAGATCTCTTCTGCGATCATGAAACGTATCTGTCGAGGCGTGATCCCGAGGTGTTCAGCAAATTCGGCGAGGGTCATTACCACTTCCTAACGTGACATGATATATGTCGAGATTATCTGCGTGTCAACAAACATGACAAGTTTTATGTCTATTTAATTTAATCTGATCTAAATGTCTATAATCAAGGGATTTTATTTCATCATGATGCGCCTTTTGCGATTTATATAAATTGGAAAAACGGATTTTAGTTTAGTATAAATTTTATATAAATTCAGATTTTAGAATCGCACTACAGCAAGATTATGTTTATTTAGTGCTTATTTTGATCCTAAAATCAGCTAGACTTTTGTCCTAATTTGCCTGCTTTGGAAATTTTAATTACCTGTTATTGCTTTTTTGATTTTTAGGATTTTGATGTAAACCATTTAGCTTTTAACGGTTTGGTTCTTTTAATGCTTGCGCTGTTACACGCTCTGCCTCTTGCACAGTAGGCTCGTTAGTTCGCCATAGGGAGGTTCGTAACGGGTCCTGTTCACGGTGTAATGCCTGTAAAGCGTCTCTTTTTTATGCACGGTTGTTGGTCCCAAGCGATAACCAACAGAGGAGAAGATTTTACCAACCAGCGGGTATTGCTGCAATTTGGTTGAAAGCGTTGAGTCATCTTCATAGTGAATAAATTGATTGCTGGCATATTCTTCGATGTCTTCTGCCCAAAAGTTTTTGAAGCCAGTCATAGAAAAGGATTTTAGCCTTTGAAGTTTACGTTTAGGAATAGGACCTTGCCAGATGTTACCTGCGATTAGAGTGAGTTTAAACTTATCTTCCACACTAATGATCCCCTTTCGAAATATGAGTTTAAACCCACATAAAAACTACAATTAACCAAACGAGAAAGTGAAGCATTTAAAAATTTTTGCACATGTATTTTTGCAATGATGACAGGATGATGGCGGCATTTACTATTATCAAGATCATACCAAATCTACGATTTTGCGTCTCGCTTCGCTATCACCCTCGATATAGCGCTGCGTGACGGCTAATGACGAATGACCTGCCAATATCTGCACATCTCGGATTGAACCACCTACCGTGCTTATTTGGCGTGCTGCGTTCGTGATAAAGGTGCGCCTACCGCTATGTGACGAGCAACCCAGCAAACCCAAGTCATGATACCAGCGCTTAAACATATTCACGACAGCTTGCGCTGATGTATGAGCAGACCTTTCGGTCGTGATGACGTAAGCACTCTCTAATGCGAAACCTCTTCGCTCTTTCGCAATTGAAAGCATTTGAACCAGATTGGCGTGAAGCTGTTTATTCAGTGGAACAACTCGTCCTGATTTACCCTTCGAGGCAACATCAGTCAGATGAATAGCATTACCAATCTGCCCGTCTGCATCTACCACCATAGCCCATTTCAAATTAGCGATCTCTTTTGCTCGAAGTCCTGCTCTGACTGACAGTAGAAATACCGTCTGATCTCGAAGCCCGTGTCTCCTTGATAGAAGAAAAGCGGTTACTGAGTTCACTTGTCCTTTTGTAAGGATTTTCGCCTGTTTTCCTAAAGCCATATCATATCTCTCATTATATTAAGTTACTGAAAAATAATAATATAATTAGTGATTATCGTACACGGCTGGATGGAAAAAATTAGCAGATTCAGATCAATGGCTTAGACGGACTGATTATCAAATATCTATTAGATCATCAGTCATTGCGGACAAATCTTGAAACTACGTTCGTCCTAAATTTCGAACAGTTGTCGGAGTATTCTGAATACCTAGAGGTTAGTTAAAAGGAGATAGATATGACCTTTCAAAATACAAAAATTACCAAGTCAACAAATTTCGAAATCATCGTCGAGGATCAAAAAGTGTATTTTTCGGATTATCCGGATTTTCCACTTTTTGAAAAAGCCATTTTTCCTGATGCAGCATGGGAACAAATGGACTTCGATTATCCTTCACTTTGTCGAACAATTTCGGAAGCAAATAACGAACTGACGCAACAATACGAGCTGCTTAACCAAGAGTTCAAAGATTGTAATACACGGCTTGAGCGATCAACATTGTTGAGAGATCGTAAAGAAAATGACGACAAACTTTACGCTAGATATCAACAGCTAATAGATCCGTCGTATGAGACACCACCGTTGGAACAAGAGATCTTGGATCTTAGCTTTTCAGATCTTCATTATTTTGTGAAATACATTTTGAGCCAACCAGACCCAATCGATGAATATTTTGATGGTCGAGTTAATCTGTTGGTTTCAGCGTTGTATGAACAAGGTTATGATGTGGATCCATGCGTTGGGGAAATCACGAAGGTATCTACAGCCGAGTTTTCCCAGGAAACTCACCATTAGAAACAGCTTTGCAAACAGCGTAACCCTTCTTTAAATACCTCCGCACTTGACGAATTTGTCCTTCGTCATAGCGGAGGTTTCCTTTTTTGTCGGTCATTGGATCAATTTGAAGAAGGTATGGCATCCATTTTGACCTTGGACGAGATCGCAGTCGGTTTACAACCTCTGTGACGAATGCCGTATTCACAGCAGGCTTACCCAACTCTTGCCAGATCCCATACATCAGCTGGATTTCATAAAGAACCTTACCCCTGATCTCGACGCCTTGCGTAAAGCTATATTGACCAAATGCGGCACTGAGCGACTTTACAGAAGCAGGATCAATCCCCTGTTCAATGAGACGAGCCCTTTGCTTATCTTCGATCAAGGCTTTTACGTCGACAATTGTCCGAGAAGCCGGCTGATTAAGAGGGATTGCTATATAAAGCACGTTATCAGCAGATGTGATCCGCTCAACTTCTTTGACATATGTCTGCCCGAATAACTGCTTATGGTCTTGCCACCAAGGGTCAAACTTCCAATTTCGCACATCGCCCCAATTCGCATAGAAGGGGGACGATGCCTTCAAATCACTAGTTAGATCATCTTCCTTATGGGCCATTTTCAAAAACTCAAACCAAAGTCGGTACAGCTGTTTATTAGATTTGATTTGAGGTTGTTTCATTAGATTACCGTAGATGATGTAACTTGTGAGGACACACTACCAATTTGTTTTCGTGTTGCAACGAGCCCATCGAGTAAGTGCATAATTGCACTTAACAATTTATCCGCCTTCTGATCCAGAGTTGTGCTGTTAACTGATGTTTTCAAGGTCTGCTTTGCCTTGTTATAACTTCGAACAGCATTATTGCCGTTCTTGCGTCCTTGAAGGGCATAAGCCGCAACAGCGCCTTTTTTAACGACGGCTTCATCAAGGCCCTGATGCTCAGCCATAAAAGTTCTAAAACTCTTCATGTCGTCCTCAATAGGATTATTGAAACCTGACCAGAGCGATTGGACATGTGTTTAGCAGTCTTGATTAATTCATCAGCTCTTGATGGATCATAAGGTTCAATAACCTCAATTTGGGTTATCCTTTGCTTTTGTAAGGTCCTGATGAGTTCAGGTTTGGTCTTAGGATTTAATTGATCAGATATCATGATTGCTACCATCGTCAGAAAACCAATTTAATGGCTCATAAAGGTCTTCTTTAGATGCCTTAATGAAGTCTCTAATCATCCTGTTCATTTCAGCCGTCATATTGCTCCTTAATTGGTGACAGGTTTCTTCAAATTGTATTTTGAGTCCTGATGGGATCCTAAAGTTCATAAGGAATATTTCTTGGTTCATATTGATCTCCTTGGTTAATAAATCTTGTAAATATTAAGGTTATTTATTTTAGATTATTTATTTGTCCCTTCGGGACGAATGATCCATAGGATCATTCAATATAATTTATTTATCATCAAATATTAATGTTTTTTAATCATGTATTATTGTGGAATTGTTATTGGACACACTTCACCTTCCGACAGGTGAGGCATGTCCAAATGGCTTGTGTCTATCGCCTTCGTTCACATCCCATTAGAGCAACCCGTTAAAATCGGGAAAGGGCGGTTGGCCGGTCTCCTTTTATGCTCCGCTTCAAGCCAGCGGTATAATTGATCAGCCAATGGGACGACTTTGATCAATCATCAAAGGTTACAGTGTTGCAGCGCCTTCATCGTGACGGGAATGTTTTAACAGCCAATCCGCCTTTGCTGTCGTAATGCCCAAGTTGCCTTGGTGGGTCCTATACTGAGATTATCTGCACCCGGCTCCATTCAAGTCGCTCGGTTGCTCAACAGGTTTGACGTCCAAATATGTAATGTCTTTGTCTGACACAGTTATTTATAAGAGTTTGGCGTCACGATCCTACAAAAGTGCGAATAAAATGAAAAAAAGGACCCTTTTCGGAGTCCTTTTCTAATAATCATTTAGGCTAAAGTTAGGCTGCTTGATTGGCCTCACTTGAAAGCTGCGCTGGCATTTCTTCAGCAAAGAATTCTTCACCAAATCTTGTCAGATTTTCAATTCGCCTAGCTTCGTCAAAACGACAAGAAATTTGGGTCTCAATCACCGCAAGAGTATTTGCGCTATCAAAATGAATTTCGTTGTGAAAGCGCACAAAATATTCAGTCACTAAAAAATTGCGTATTTCTTTGAAACGTTCAGTCTGAATTGTTTGGAAATCTTTAAACAACTCATCGGGCATTCCATCTTGTTTAGCCAACTGTAGCCGCACGTCTAAGCGTTTTTTCATCAGATCCAAAGCTTCACCAAATTTCTTAAAAACTTCTTTTTCCAAATTGATAATTTTTTGATCTTCTAATTTCATTTTCTTCTCCATTATTGATTTTCTATAATTAGAATACCAGCAATGGACGATTAAATTCAGGACAACAGTTGATGCTACTTTTGTCCGACTTTAAAAGGGATACGTCCCTTTTAAATTTTTTGATGAACTTTGGTTCGAAGTTTTCTTGATGGACGAAACAATGTCAGGGGTCAAAATATGACCATAAAACTTTTCGATCATTTCAACAGAGGTTCCCATATTCTTGGCGAGAATGTAGGGATTGATGTTCCCCCGAAGTCGCTGCGTTCCGTAGAAATGCCGAAGCGAATATATGGTTCTATTCATACCTTCTTTTGCAATTGGTATCTCACAATACCTCAACATGGAATTGAACCCTACTTTAAACGAAGTGATTGGTATCGATGTTTTTGGGTTAATGAATATTGCTTCATGAAGTGGTGGATCTGTATCCTCAAGCTGAGATTTTCGTAGGTCGTAAATTCTACGTAAGAACACTTCGCTACCCGGGTTACATACCACCTCCCGTATGCCAGTTTTCCCGTTCACTCTGATAATGACAAGCTTGCCTGTATCGGCTTCCATCGATGAGATGTCATCCCAAGTCACGTTCCGCATTTCGCTGATGCGTATGCCGCTATTGCTGAGCAGTAATACATATTGCTGTAGGACAAATCGTTCTCGCCAATGTCCATTGGATTTTCCCTCCTTTACCCACTTGCGCATCCCGGTGGTGATTTTTTTCCACTCAGCGAGAGTAAAAGTAGGTCTTCGACTGATCCCTTTGGTATCGAGCTTGGGGATAGTAAATGGCTTCGTGGCATACCCTCGATGCAAAGCAAACTTCATAAGGCTTTGTATTGCGTTACGCTCACGGTTCAGCGTGTCGTGAGTTGGCTTCTTGCGCTTGAAATTGACCTTTCGCCAATCCCAATAGGTGTGGAACTCTTTCGCTGATATTTGATCTATGCGAATCTTGCCGAAATAATCGAGCGCATAAGTTGCGACATACTCAACGGACCGATCATTGGTATCTGCCTTTCGATAGGCGTTGGAGCGTAATTTTTTCCACTCCTTGAAAACATCGGCAAAGGTGTTGGATTTAATCGATCCCCCAACACTCACATGATGATACAGTTCGTCGTAGAGGTTCATGGCTATACGAACAGCTTCGTTTCGGTCAGGTGTCTTGGTCGATGCAAATTTATAACCCGCAGCATTAGGCACCTTTAAGCGAACATTATACTTTGGGTTCTTGCCTTCTCGAAGAAAAAGGACAATCCGGCCATCACCCCTTAAGTCCTCATAGTCTCGGTCGATGACCCCCATCCGCACTCTCCAACAAATCCAGAATTAAGTTCAAGATATCATGCAGATAGGATATTTAACACAATTTTTTGTATATGTTTTGTGCATGGCATTTTTGGCATATTTTGATCATACGCTCTAAGCCAAAAATTGATTAAATTATTGATATTAATATATAAAATTGGTGACCCCGACAGGATTCGAACCTGTAACCTGCCCCTTAGGAGGGGGCTGCTCTATCCAGTTGAGCCACGGGGCCACTCGCGCATAGGTCTAGCGCGGGTGAATTGAAATGTCAGGGCGAAAAACACGAGGCATTCTCCCCATGGCGCTTCGTTCGTTTCCGAATTAGGGTAATCTTAACAAAACACTTTTGTGGAGCCTACCTTGTCCAAATCTGATGCTCGTCCGCTGACCCTTCGTGATGTTTCTGAAGCGTCTGGTGTTTCAGAAATGACCGTATCTCGAGTGCTGCGCAATCGTGGGGATGTTTCAGCGACGACCCGTGAAAAGGTACTGAAAGCGGCCAAAGAGCTTGGCTATGTGCCCAACAAGATCGCCGGTGCCCTCGCATCTCAGCGCGTTAACCTTGTGGCTGTGATCATTCCGTCGCTCTCTAACATGGTCTTTCCAGAAGTCATGACGGGTATCAGCCAAATCTTGGAAGATACGGAATTGCAGCCCGTCGTGGGCGTCACGGATTATCAGCCCGAAAAAGAAGAACGTGTTCTGTTCGAGATGCTGTCTTGGCGTCCTTCCGGCGTTATTATCGCGGGGCTTGAGCACT
>Ga0206130_10007220_pt1 | contig 12372 bp, 7 predicted proteins | sample Helgoland_Spring_9_FD_148637 | JGI IMG/M metagenome (GOLD analysis project Ga0206130, IMG submission 148637) | Pelagic subsurface seawater microbial communities from Kabeltonne, Helgoland, North Sea - Helgoland_Spring_Bloom_20160512_1 | ecosystem: Environmental > Aquatic > Marine > Epipelagic ... | reverse complement strand
ACATATAGAAGGTTCTATGACTCCTTATATTTTAGAGGAGCGTGAGATGCGAGTAACTCAAATGGATATCTTTTCAAGATTAATGGCCGATAGACTATTATGGGTAGCAGGCCCAGTAAATGATCAGATGTCAACAGTGGTACAGGCTCAATTAATGTTTATGGATACTACTTCTGAGTCAGATATTACAATGCATATTGATTCACCAGGAGGTTCAGTTAAATCTGGGCTATCAATGGTTGATGTTATGGATTATATCAAATGTGATATTAGAACAATTAATACTGGCATGGCCGCTTCAATGGGATCTGTTCTATTAGGAGCTGGAACCAAAGGTAAAAGAATGTCATTAAAACATTCAACAACAATGTTACACCAATCTTCAGGAGGATTCTCTGGAAATATTCAAGATGCAAAGGTAGATTGGGCTGAATGGCAAAAAGTCAATGTTGAGCTATTTAATTTACTTGGGAGTTATTGTGGTAAAAAACCAGAACAAGTAATGAAAGATGCCACTCGAGATTTTTGGCTTAATGCCGAAGAAGCACTTAAGTATGGCATTATTGATGAAATAGTACAGAGTCAAAGAAAATAAAAATGAATAAGAGAGAAAAGCAAAGAGCAGTATTTATTAAGTTAATAAATAAGCAACTAGAGCCACATGGCGTGGTGTATGAAGATGTAGTATCAAATCAAGAATGGTATATGCAATACAGTACAACTGAAAAAGAAGAGTCTGCATTTATAAAATGGGGCACAGATTTAATTAAAACTGAGCTTAAACTTAATGCCAATCTAGCCAAAAGAGAAATGAGTTGGTTTATTTTACAATGGGGGCTTACTACCACCAAGGTAGCTCCAGCGTTAAAAACACCAACGGAGGCTAGAAAGACAAAATAAAATATTATTTTAATACCTAGCAATTAGCCATATACTCTACCGTCAATGTGATAGATAGAGCATATGGCTAATCCTATGAAAATACCCAGTTGGATGACTGATGGTCCTATGGACTATGAGTTTAAATCTTATAAGATGTATTCCGAACTGGAAGCATTGGCCGTACAATTGGCTGATGGTAAACTATTTGAAGTTCTTTTAGTAGTTGATGAGGTATTAGAATACCTTTATAAGTATGATGGCGACCGAATGACCTCTGCTGATACCCTTTCTGATTATGAACTAATTGGCATTGATTGGCAAAATTTCAATCTAGAATTTATAGAAACAGATGCTGCATGTCAACGTAATGATATATTAGACGCTATTTGTGATTTGGCAATAGATAAGTATGAATCATTCCATGCTAAGATTAGAGCAATCTGGAGAGATATCGAATCTGGAGTTAGTATTAACTACGTACCAAACAAACCATATTTAATAGCACCTGGCTTTGTATTTATTATCACACCAGATAATATGATACACACATATTATTTTAATAAGCCTACTAAGTATTCTACACGAACATGGAAAGACTTTAAATTAGAGCATATTAAAACTGCAAAATTTACACCTAAAGAATATTTTAAGCATATTGATGAATTGATTACGGCATCCTCCGAAAAAATAATATTTAAAGTTAATTGTGATAACAATATCAAAATAGAGGGCAATTCAATCGCCATTATTCAACATAAGATATATAATAGGTTAAAGCAAGACTTTCATTTTTGATTGCCTAGCTAATTTATTTTGATATATAAAACAAGAAAAAAACAAACATAAAATTATGCCAAGCGTAAATAGACAATCTATCTTTCTGATTTTAGCGGAACACAAGACCGTTGTAAGAGGACAAGGACAAACATTCGTATTAAAACTACATAGAGAATACATAGGAAACTTAATTGACTTAAATTTAGTAGAAAATGTAGAATTCAAACTATTTGACTCAGCTGGAGTTCAAGTTAAAGCAGGTAGTCGTAAGACTGGATCTGTAACAGTAGGTGTTGGTGGCAATATAGGTCAAATGCAGTTTGATATAACAGGTGCTGAAACTTTAAATCTACCTTCTGGTGATATAAAAGTTGAAGTTACTCTTACTGATGCAACTGGACTTAACTTTGAAAAGAAAACAATACTACCAAAGCTTAAATTAGGAACTATTACAAATGCAGGTGAAACTTTACCTGACGGTTCTATTGCAGGTAGATTTGTATCACCTTCTATTATATACAAAATTAAATCATTTAGCGCTGTTGATTTACCAGCACCAAGTGAATTAGTACTTAATTCAAACAGGCCTGTTAATATAAATACAATTACATTTAACAACACTGATGATAACGGTAAAAGAAATGCATTACTAGAACAGACTCTTATTAATAAATTAGATGTTGCTGGATCTGATGTCTCTATTACACTTACTAATGTTAACAACACCGGAGAATATGCATCTTTTAAAGTTGTATCTTGGAGTAGGGTTAATATTACAGATGTTGATGGTGTCGATAACACAGACTATACCGATGGTATTAGATTAGTGGTAAGCGCTGAAGGCCATGCAAGAAGTAGAGATCTAGATCTAACCTTTATTGCTGGAACCAGCTTAGGCTTAACTTTAGATACTTATGCTAATAATTCAGTTAAAGTAAATGATACATCATATAAGAATATAACATTTACAGGTGGAGCTACCGTATCACAAAATGGTGATAGCGTTACTGTTGCAATTCCTATCTTAGGTGGAGGTGGTGTTATCAACGGTGTTGATGGTACTTCTGGAACATCTGGAAATGATGGTGCTGCAGGAACATCTGGCGTTAATGGAACATCTGGTACTGACGGAGTTGCCGGAGCTGCTGGGGCTGCTGGAGCTGCTGGAGCTGATGGAACTTCAGGAGTTGATGGAACCTCTGGAGTTAACGGAGCGTCTGGTAATGATGGAACGTCTGGAGCTAATGGAATTGATGGTATTGATGGAGTTAACGGAGCTGCTGGAACGAGCGGTATAGATGGTGTTGATGGAACTAATGGTAATGCTGGAACATCAGGAGTTGATGGAACATCTGGTAATGACGGAGCTGCGGGAGTAGTTGGTCCTACTGGTCTAACTGGTGAAGATGGTGCTGATGGAACATCTGGTGTTAATGGAGCTAATGGTGCCGATGGTGCTGTCGGAGCCCAAGGTATTCAAGGTATTCAAGGTGAAATTGGAGCAACCGGAGCAGATGGTGCTGCTGGAGCTGATGGAACTTCTGGTGTTAATGGAACTAATGGTGCTGCTGGAGCTGATGGAGCTGATGGAGCTGATGGAACCTCTGGAGTTGACGGAGCTGCTGGTGCTAATGGTGCTGCTGGAGCTGATGGAACTTCTGGTGTTAATGGAACTAATGGTGATGCTGGAGCTGATGGAGCAACAGGAGCTGCTGGTGCTGATGGTGCTAATGGAGCTGACGGAACTTCTGGAGTTAATGGTATTCAAGGTGAAACTGGAGCTGCTGGAGCTGATGGAGCTGATGGAACTTCTGGAGTTGATGGTATTCAAGGTGAAACTGGAGCTGCTGGAGCTGCTGGAGCTAATGGAACTTCTGGAGTTGATGGTATTCAAGGTATTCAAGGAGATGCTGGTATTGGTATTAATTTTCAAGGTAATGTTGCAAATGTAGATGCATTAAATGATATTATAAGTCCTGAATCTGGAGATGCTTATATAGCACAAGATACAGATTCATTATGGGTCTGGAATGGTGAGGCATGGGTAGATGGGGGTTCTATACAAGGACCTGCTGGAGCTAATGGAACTTCTGGAGTTGATGGTATTCAAGGTGAAACTGGAGCTGCTGGAGCTGATGGAGCTGCTGGAGCTGATGGAGCTGCTGGAGCTAATGGAACTTCTGGAGTTGATGGCTCAGGTGGAGGAACTTATCTTTTAAGAGCTGACTTTAATAGCGCACAAGCTTTGGAAACTGTTGCATTTATTGACCCTACTGCTGGAACTGGAGTTTATAGCACTGCTGCCATTGCAGACGCACCGGTTGGAGATACTGCCTCATTTTCATTTGCATTAGAAACTGCACCTCCAATGAGTATAGTAGCATATGCTGCGAATACGGCAACTGGAGAATATAAAATTACACATTTAAATGCAGGTGGTGATGATATTGCACACAAAATAAAAGGAGTTACGTTTGAGGCACTTGAGGGAGGTTCTGCTGGACAAGTAGATGCAGGTCTTTTTGGTTCATTTGGTACTAGGGCTCAAATAGAAATTGATTTTGCTAAGGCTAATTTTGATTGGAATAGATTAGCATTCCCATCAGCTAAAGAAGCTCACATGTTTGTAGTATTTACATTCCCAGCAAATCCTACTGTATAATTTAAACAACTAAAATAATAAAGAATTAAATATATGTCAACTTTTATCCCAAAAACGATTACAGCCACGATTGGTTCTTATATTGGCAAGACTCTATATGCCGAGGACGATGGCATTGGACTTGAAACCCGGTTTCAATTCTACGATGTAGTCTTAAACTCAATATCAACACAACTACACTCTGACCAATCGACAAGAGAGGCTTCTCTATACAATGGTCTAGATCTAGAAGCTGGTATGTTTATTAGTGATGACTCTGCAGACACAATTGTAAAAATAGTTTCTATATCATCTAAAACTGAAACCTCTATGACATGTGTTGTAGAAGATGTGGATATGTTATCATATAGAATCGCTGGTAAAAACACAATTTCTGAAAGTGGTAATGTTGTTATATTTGAACTTAACGGTGAGGGAGAACCTCTACTTATTGATACTTCAGGTTTCTTAAGTGGAAAGGTAGATAGCCTTCAATCTAGATTTAACCTAAACGAAAGAGATGATAGAGTTAAATTCTCTCATGATTCTGCAATCAATGTTAGCGTTGGAGATATTGTTACAGTAGATACTAATGGAACAATAGTTAAATTTGGTTCTGTTGGTGCTTCTGCAACTAAGCTTGGTACTGCATTAGAATTATTAAGAAATGATAAAGATGTTTACATCAAACCATTTAATGATATTATTAGAACATACAGTGATCCTGAAGCATTAACAGCAAACCCAGGAGAAACTTATTATACATCAGAAACAACCGCGGGTAAAATTACAACTGCAACTGGTGGTAAAGCTACATTCTTACATTTAAATAATAAAATAGCTACCAACTTAGAAATAACATCTGCTACTCTACCAGGAGCTAGTGATATATTAGAAATTAACGGAGTGAAAGTATTTGATGGCCCTGCTGGCAACACAGTAGCTGATAATGACGCTCTATCTACTTTGCTTAATACTTTTACATCTCAAACAAATACAACATCAGCGGTTACACAAGCACCTGCAGTGGTTGATTCAGATGACAACGTAGTTCTATACCCTTCTACTTGGGGATTACACGATGTCTTTATTCCAATTGGAGCAGCTGGATCTACGCCTGATAGTTATGCAGCCATTACAATTTCAGATGGTATTAATACAGGTACTGTTACATTTAACACACCGGATGTTGTGGTTAACTTAGGAGCTGAGTATGATATTATGTCACCTGCTGCTATTGTTGCAGCTATTAATACTGTAATTACAGCACAGAGCCTAGATATTATTTGTGAAACTTATAGTAAACTTACTGGTAACGGAGATGGTATTAAATTAACAACAACTGGTTCTGCAACTGGAATAACTTTAACTAACGTAACAGCCGATGCATTTAGCGGAGCTGCAGTTGGAGCTAATTCAAGTACTGGATTAAACCTAGCTGCCTCTTTAGGAGCAGCAAACCTTGTATTAACAAGAGCATCAGGTGGACCTATCCTAGTGGATGGTTCTCCAAACTCTAGTGGTTATATTAACCAAGGTGGTGTTGTATCTTCAAACTCAGGTAAAGTACCCTATCTTTTATTAATTGAAAGTGAAGGTGGAGGGGCAGGAGTATCTGCAGTTGGCATTGACTCGCGTGCAGATATAAATGAAACATCATTAGTGACTACTGCTGATAATGATACAACTGGAATCACAATAACCTATACTCCATTCTTAGACGGTAATGTTACAGTTAAGGTAAATGGTGTAGAAGTAGACATGGGTAGTAAACTAGATCATTGTTACTTTTCAAATGATGGAGGTACTACTGCAAGAGCAGTTGCTGACATCGAAGCAGGAGATACTTTATATTGGAATGGATCACTTGCTGGCTATGAATTAGATGCAACCGATGATATAGATATTGCATATCAAATGTCTAGCTTAGATGTTTAAATAAAAATATAAAAAGATTATTATAATAAGGGCTCAAACTGATAAAGTTTGGGCTCTTTTAGTATATATAGTAATGAGGGTGGCATAACGCTATCCTTACGCGTAAAAATAAAAAACAATTAAATTATGTTAAAAATTAAACAAATTAGTGACTTCGTTTCTGGAGTTGCTGCGCAACCTGTTGGAACTGCGACTGCTACTGCAATCGGAGTTGTACAATCAGATGTTGATGCAAATCAATTAAACATTGAAGCTGCACTTTCTACTGAATTAGTAGCTAGAGCTTCTGCAGTATCAGGTGTTCAAGCGGATGTTGATGTAAATCAATCAAACATTGAAGCTGCACTTTCTACTGAATTAGTAGCTAGAGCTGGTGCTGACGTGACATTGTCTACTAACCTATCTACTGAATTAGTAGCTAGAGCTGGTGCTGACGGTACATTGTCTACTAACCTAGCTGCTGAAGCTGTAACTGCAAGATCTGCTGAATTAGTATTAAGGAACGATCTATCTACTACTGATGGTAGAGTAACTACTTTATTGGGTGGTTCTACTGCAGCATTAGATACTTTTGGTGAAATTAAAGGTTTTATCGACGGATTATCTACTGAAGATGTAACGACTATCGCTGCAATTTCTACTGCTGTTTCTAATGATCTAATTCATGATGCTGCAATCTCAATTGGTATATCTACTGATGTAGTTCATGCTGCTGATATCATTTCTGGTGATGCTGCTTCTTTATCTTCTGCTAAGGTTTATACTGACGCTGCGGAATTAGCTGCTGTCAGCGCTGCTGGACTTGCTTCTATCGCATATTCTGATTCTGCAGATGTTGTTACTTTAGCTAGTGCTGCTACTGCTGCTGAAGCTTATGCTGATCAAGTTGAAATCGATGCTGTAGCTACTGCTGCTGCTTATACTGATGCTGCTGAAGCTGATGCAATTTCAACTGCTATTGTAAATGGTGATCTTGCTTATGATTCACTAGGTGATGCTGCTCAAGCGTTAGTTGATGCTAAAACTTATGCTGATACTGCTGAAGCTGATGCAATTTCAACTGCTGCTACTGCTTCTGAAGCTTATACTGATGCTGCTATAGTTCTAGTTGATGCTGACTTCGTATTAGATCGCGCTAGATTAACTACGTTAGAAGGTACTATTATCGAAGATAACGAAATGTTTGTTGAAGCTTTTGTTGGTGCTGGTGTAATTTATGCTGTAGCTAATGCAGTACAGGATAACAATAGAGCACTAGTTAACGCATTCGTTAACGGACAAAGAGTAGAAGTACTTACTGCTACTGGAACTAACATTGAATTAGTTGCTCCAGGTTATTCAATCGTGGCTAGTGATGAGGTTATCATCTCTTACCAAGCTGTATAATGATTATTCTTTAAAAATGTCTCTTTGAGATATTAACTAAGGGCCTGTGAAAGCAGGCCCTTTTTTTATGAATATATAAACAAATACAAAGAATAAAATACAAATAACATATATGAAAATCGGTATAACAATACACTTGAGTACAATCAATGAAAGTCTTTGGATTAATGGCATTAAGCAAAATGCTATCTACTTATTAAAAGCACTCTCCTTATTAGAGCATGATGTTTATCTAGTAAATGCTAGTGTGGAGGTACAAGCCCCATATGAAGATAAAGTGGTTTGGGATACAAATGAAATTCCAATTAAGGATTGGCAAAGTGCAATAGAAGATACTGACGTTATGATCTTTCTAGGTGCAACATATAGTGATCTTAATATTAATGAGTTTAAAGACCTAGGTACTAATAGAAAGGCTATAAGATATGCGTGTGGTAATAATTATATCATGGATGCAGAAGATTCTATATTTGGTAGAAAAACCATTAAAATAGAAAAGACTCATTATAACCAAAACCTAGATGAGGTATGGTTAATACCACAACATGAAGTAACTAATTTAGAATATTTAAGAGTTTTACATAATTTACCTGCTGATAAAATTAAAGTGGTACCTTTTGTTTGGGATCCTATGTTTATTGATATAGCATGTAGCTTTTTCTCAGCACCAGGTAAGGATGAAAAACTAGGAGCAGGTGTGATTCCACTGTATATGCCAGGGAAAGAAAATAGGGATAAACAGTTAGCATGCTTCGAACCTAATGTAAATATTATTAAATGGTCTATTATTCCAACATTAATCGCTGAAGATTATATTAATTCTGGCGGGGCCATGGATAAATTAACAGTTTATGGTGGACATGATTTATTAAAACAAACTTATTACCCATCTATTATACAACATACAACTCTGTTTAAGACAGATCCTATTAAATTAAATTACTTACCGAGGATTGCTATGGTAACTGCACTATCTAAAACAGATATTGTACTTGCACATCAATGGGAAAATAATCTTAATTATTCATACCTAGATGCACTCTACTTAAACTTCCCATTAATACACAACGCAGATTTTATACAAGATGCTGGTTATTACTACTCAGGATTTAATATAGCAGATGGTAAAGCGCAACTGGAACTTGCAATGAACAAGCATGATAAGCATATTGATAAGTATAATGCTAAATCACAAGCTGTACTTACTAGGTATACTATTTATAACGAAGAGATGATTGAGTTATATGGTAAACTCCTAGAAAATTTAATGGAGCCAGATACGCATGAGCTTTCATATTCTTATAACTGGAAGACTAATACCTATCTATAAGCCTTTATTGAAGGTCTTTAAGAAGCTTAAATGATTTTTTAGTATATCTTCTTGTCCGGTAGAATCACTAGCGTGATACCAACCCCAAGCAGTACTGTTAACGATAGCAGATTGCTTAGCTCTTAGTTTATCTAAGTTCTCTTTAATCTCTGTTATTTTAGAATATGCACCCTCTGGAATAGTAACATTTAGTTTGATTGCTGTTCTTATTAAAAGAGCCCAATCTAATGTTTCATTAGCCTCAACCGCAGAAGTATAAAGATTATTATAGTATTTTTTATCTTCTTCACTTAATGGTCCTAGTTTATCCGGGTGACATTTAACTACAATAGATCTAAATATTTTCTTAAATATTGGGTCTCTATCGTCTTGTTCTTCATGTTCCTTTTTTGCAATATCTTTATTAGTATCAGCCCATTCCTTTGCAGCACCCTCGATTCCTGTGCTATTTAGTACATCTTCAGTGTCAATTGATTTTAAATGTTCCATGAAATCAACATCAACCTTAGACTTAATCTCATACAAATCTTCTAGGTCTTCCATAAGGAATTCATATTCCCTGATTAATCTTTTAAAAAGTAATTTATCTGTTTCCATAAAGCTTGCTATTAGTGTTGAATATATATTAAAAATATTATACTATTAATCCCCAATGTTAGTTATGACTGGGGTGTTTTTGATATATAGAATATATAAACTAAAAAGAACACATTCTTTCATGAGCCAATTAAGACTTAAACAAATTAAAGAATTATTTAGTAGTTCACCTGATCACGGTGACATCCTAAATTACAATTCAAACACTGGTATGTATGAGAATACAGCACAGGCAATTAATGGAGGTACTACATTAAAATATACATTTAATAGTACAACAACCGCTAGCGATCCGGGTGATGGATTATTGAGGTTAAATAATGCAGCTCCGGCTTCTACAACAAAATTATTTATAGCAAACACAGATGGTGTTGGTACAGGTACTGATACCTCAAGCTTTTTAACAAGCTTAGCCACATACAATAGTGGTTATCTTAAATTAGAAAAAGTGGGTGACCCTAGTTGGTTCCACATATATCAATTTTCAAATATAATTACAAGTGCATCAGGCGCAGCTGGATATCATACATTTGATTTAACTGCAACTTCTGTGGAAGCTGCATTTACAAGTGGAACGGAAGTATTAATTTCATTTCAACCAATAGCTCCATCTGGAACTTCAGGGAATTCAGGAACTTCAGGAACTGATGGAACTTCAGGTAATGATGGAACTTCTGGAACATCTGGCTCATCTGGTGCAGATGGTGCGGATGGTACATCTGGGTCTTCAGGTACATCTGGTTCGAGTGGTACGGGTTTTAATACTGTTCAAAATCCTGGATCTACGAGGATCTTAACTTCGGACGGAACATCTGATTCGGCTGAAGCTGAAGCTAACCTTACATTTGATGGTTCTGATCTATCTGTTACAGGCAGTGCAACAATATCTGGTCAATTAACTGCAAATGGAAGTGGTGATTCTTTACTGGTAGGTGATACCTTAAGGATAGAACAAAATGGTTCTGGATTAAGAATGACCAATGTTGGTGCATTCGATAATGATGGTTCAAATAATTTTAGAATTTTTTCTAGCAATGATTTAATTTTATCTACAAACGGGGATACAGGTACTGCTGTTACATTCGACCAAACAACAAAAGATGCGACATTTGAAGGAGATATTACAGTACCGAACATCTCACCCGGAACATCAACAACATTTTTAGCTTTAGACGGTACTAACACATTAATTACTACAACATCAGGGGCGGATGGTTCTTCAGGGACTTCAGGAACATCAGGAACTTCTGGAACAAGTGGTACTGATGGTACTTCAGGAACAAGCGGTACAACGGGAACTTCTGGAACTGATGGAACTGATGGAACTTCAGGAACTGATGGATCTTCTGGTTCTTCTGGAACAAGTGGAACAACTGGAACTTCAGGTTCTTCTGGAACAAGTGGAACAAGTGGCGCAAAGGGTGAAAGGGGTGGATCTGGAACTTCTGGTACAACTGGAACTTCAGGAACAAGTGGTACTGATGGTACTTCAGGAACAACAGGAACTTCAGGAACAACAGGAACATCTGGAACTGATGGAACTGATGGAACTTCAGGAACATCTGGAACTTCTGGTTCTTCAGGAACTTCAGGAACAACAGGAACTGATGGAACTTCAGGAACTGATGGAACTGATGGAACTTCAGGTGATGATGGAACAAGTGGAACTTCAGGAACAACTGGAACTTCAGGGACAAGCGGAACAAGCGGAACAAGCGGAACAAGTGGTACAACAGGAACTTCAGGTACAAGTGGTACTGATGGGACGAGCGGTACTGATGGAACTTCAGGAACTGATGGAACTTCAGGAACAGATGGAACAAGTGGTGATGATGGTACTTCAGGAACAACTGGAACATCAGGAACAACTGGAACATCAGGAACAAGTGGCGTAAATGGACAAAAAGGTGAATCTGGAACAAGTGGTATTGATGGAAACAATGGAACTTCAGGAACATCTGGAACTTCAGGTTCTTCTGGCACTTCAGGTAATGATGGTACTTCAGGAACAGACGGAACTTCAGGTGATGATGGAACTTCTGGAACAAGTGGAGTTGATGGAAATAATGGAACGGATGGAACTTCAGGTGATGATGGAACTTCAGGTACTTCAGGAACAAGTGGTACAACAGGAACAAGTGGATCAAGTGGAGCTGATGGTGCAGACGGTATCGCAGGTGGTTCTGGTAACGATGGTACTTCTGGATCTTCTGGAACTTCAGGAACAAGTGGATCTTCTGGATCAAGTGGAACCTCAGGAACTTCCGGAACCTCAGGAACCTCAGGAACCTCAGGATCAAGTGGTACTAATGGATCAAGTGGATCTTCAGGTTCTTCAGGAACAACAGGAACTTCAGGAACAACAGGAACAAGCGGAACCTCAGGAACAAGTGGTTTAACAAATATAATAGTCACAGATGGAGATGAAACTATAATACCAGGTTTGTTTATCGGACAATACTTATATCATACCGATGGTAGAATATTTAGATGGGACGGTGGTTCTTGGATATTACAAAATATAATAGGAGTTGATGGATCTTCTGGGACAGACGGAACAGACGGAACTTCAGGAACTTCAGGAACAGACGGATCTTCAGGTTCTTCAGGAACAGATGGAACAGACGGATCTTCAGGTTCTTCAGGTTCTTCAGGAACTTCAGGAACTTCAGGTTCTTCAGGAACAGATGGAACAGATGGAACTTCAGGTTCTTCAGGAACTTCAGGAACTTCAGGAACTTCAGGAACAACTGGAACTTCAGGAACTTCAGGTACAACTGGAACCTCAGGAACAAGTGGAACTTCTGGAACAGATGGAACA
>Ga0206130_10007217_pt1 | contig 12374 bp, 11 predicted proteins | sample Helgoland_Spring_9_FD_148637 | JGI IMG/M metagenome (GOLD analysis project Ga0206130, IMG submission 148637) | Pelagic subsurface seawater microbial communities from Kabeltonne, Helgoland, North Sea - Helgoland_Spring_Bloom_20160512_1 | ecosystem: Environmental > Aquatic > Marine > Epipelagic ... | reverse complement strand
TTGGATTTTCTCTCCACTTTAAAACCATTTTCTCTATACAATCATGAGCTATTATATCATCAGCATCTAAAAACTTAATTAATTCACCTGATGATTTACTTAGTCCAAAATTAGACGAGGCGCATTGCCCTGAATTTTCTCTATTGAATAAAATTAGATTTGGAATATTGAGTCTTTCAACCATTTCTCTGCTAGAGTCTTTGGATCCGTCATTAACAACAATAATCTCGATGTTTTTCCAAGTTTGATTAGTAACGGAAAACAATGTATCTACTATAAATTTTTCAGCATTATAGAGGGCTATAATGACACTTACTTTCTCAGGCTGGTCCAATATATTTCATTTTTTAAATGTGTTTAATATATGCTATCATCCAAATGCTTTTAATAATTTAATATATGAAAAGCCAGTTGCTTTCATAATTTGATAGGCTTTTTTTGGCTCTTTATTGATAAATATTAATCGTAAAACTCTGCGAGCAAAACCTTTTTTAAGTTTTTTTAATGCCACTTGACGCTCTTGGACTTCTAGAGGTAATTCTTTTTTATTTAAGGTGTTAAATTTGAGTTTAAAAGCATTTTCTAGATAAAAAAAACTTTGCTGCCCTTTTGTGATTTCTTGATCATCATGCTGCCGCCAAAATATAAGTTCATCTTCCATTTTAACCACAGGATATGTTAATGCTATTTTATACCACAGTTCTGTGTCGCCTATATATCTAGTACCGGTAAAACCGCCCAGCTTCTCAAAAACATCTCGCCTTATTATAGTACCTGTTGGACCAAGCCCTAATACGCCGCGCATTAAAAACTCACGGGTAAAAGTTTCTTTGGGCTGCATTACAAAAGGATAGGGTTTTACATCTTCTACTACCGCTTGAGAGATCCCCAAGGCGGCCTCTGGAAACTGCTCCATGGTATGAACCATAATTTCTAGACCTTGAGGGTATATTACATCATCTGCATCTAGGTATTTAAGGTATGTGCCTTTAGCGTAAGATGCCGCCTTGTTGCGGTTAGGATAATCACCCAAATTGGTTTGGTTAACATACACCTTTATACGAGCATCTTTTTGCTCATAGCTTTTGGCAATAGCTAAAGAAGTATCAGTAGATACATCATCTACAATGATAAGTTCCCAATTTTGGTAGCTAGAGGCTAACACGCTCTCTATACAAGCCGAAAGATACTTTTCGCGGTTGTAAACGGTGGTTAGGATAGAAACTATTAGTGATGCGGCCATCAGTATTTTATTTACTATTAGTTGATATTCTATTTTTAATGATTTGAAGAATCTTGATTTAAGAGAAAATTTTTTTTAAATCATCAAAACTTATAAGGTTAAGATGTTCTTTTCTGTTATTTGCTAATTCAGAAAATTCAAAAAATAAATTCTTTGATACTATGGAATTCCCTATTAATTGATTCTTGGATAAAATTCCAACGCCAGAATCAGAATTGATACAACACGAATGTATGTCAGCATTAAATCGCCATTTCATAAATGCCTTCCAAGTGGTCCCATTCCAATAACCTCCAGCAGGTGAAAAATGGTAATTAAAAGTTTCTCTTGCATGCCATTCTGTTGGTGGATTACAATCGTGTAAAACTATAAACCCGTCATCTTTTATAAAATCTAAGGCATTTATAATATCTTTATCAACTTGATCGGCAAGATGTAGGCCGTCAATAAATATAACATCAAACTTTACATCTTTATCTAAAATTAATCCTTGGCGTAATTCTTCAAAAAAAAGATCGCTGGTCATTTGAAAGTCGACTGGATTACTTTTAAATTCTAAACCAGGATCTACACTATATTTATTTTTTGCTTTAATTTTATTAAAATTATCTTCTGGATTCCTAACACCTATCTCTAGATAAAATGTGTCTCTCTTTAAAACAGAGATTAAATAATTTATTATATCTGTTCTATTGGGTGTTTTAAGATATTCTAACTCACTTTTTTTAATACCCTCTCTATAGATTCTGTCGTTTAATAGTTGTTTTCCTATACTATAATAATGTATTGATTTAAAATACTTAAATAATTTTTTCATTATGTATTATATTTAGCTACACGCCATAGTTTTTTAAGATTCACATTATTGCTAATTGCAGAATTTTGATAATCATCAAATGCAGCATCATAGGAATAATGTCTATCCAAGAGTTTTTCAATACCAAGAAGAATATCATCTAATTTACTATCTATACTTGACATACATTTTATGGGTTGTTTTAATTTTACACGAGCCTTACATTCAAATTTCATATCGCCTCCATTACAAGGATACTTATAACAATCTGGCAACACGCTATAAAAAGGCATTTGTGCAGGCATCTCCTCTGCCCACTCTCCTCCAGATAATGCCAGCCAAGGTGTGCCCAAACAAGGTGCTAAAAATGCAAAACCTGTGTGCGGTGCTATAAAAATACTAGAGCTTTGAATTATTGCCAACTGATTTTCTAATCCAATATCATAACAATTAATTGCCCCAGGAATACTTGCAATGAAGGTGTCTATTTTATTTTTAAGTTGAAAATCACTGTTATGTATATCTCCATGAGCCTTTAAAACTCCAGTAATTAAAAAACGTGCCTTTGGATATTTCTTCTTGATATGTAATAAAATAATCTTCCATGTTTTGAATGAGGGCCACTTTGTTTGCTTAGAAGCGCCTTTTAGCATCACAGAAAATATAGGTTCTCCTGACGCATCTGGTAAATTATAGGTTATTTTATCTTTAGGAATATTTATTTTAAAGGCGCTATATGGGTTTTCTTGTAAGGCCATTAGATCTTTAGATGGCGTGTCATTGTATCCTCCCCAAATTTTGGGTTTTAAAGTAGTTTGTAAAAATTGGTTGCACTCCAGAAGCGACGATGTAAAATCTTGAGGTGTATATTTAAGTCGCTTTGGAAAAACGACGTAGTCTAACTCTAACTTTCTTAAAGCCTGAATCATTTTATTCTCTTTGTTGCAATCTTCTGGATCGAGCGGACATATCTGATGAATAAAATCACAGTACGAACCGATTTTAAAGGGAGTTTTATAATGGACTAAAACGTGTATTTCAAGATTTGGGTTAGCTGCAAGGTAATTTGCAGCTACCTGCAAAGCTTCAACCAAATGCCCTACGGCAGGATGATAAACCCAAGCAATTAAAAGTTTTTTACATTTAGTTCTCACCGAAAAATCCTATAACAATTTTTTAAACTAAAATCGAGTTTCAAAATCTTACTTACAAAACTCCATTTCTGTTTGAAACTTAATTCGTGTTTTGAGTTTTTGTAAGACAACAACCAAAATGCTGCCTGTTTTTGGTCTCTAATTTTAGAAAAATTCTTTTTAACATTTGGCTCAATATATCCATCAACCAAATTACAAATTAGTTGATGCGTTTTAATTGCTGTACCATCCATAAAGGTTTTATTTGTAGCATTATCATGATGGCTTCTGTAAGCTGCCAACACTTTATTGGAAGTAGCTATTGGATAATTATTGGCAATACGTATCCACATCTCCCAATCTTCCATGCAATTAAGGCGTCTATCAAAACAGCCAATGGTTTCATACACCGCTCTTTTTACAACCATAGAAGGGGTTTGTATGTATTGCTGAGTGTATAATTTTTCTAACATATCTGGCACAGTACCCTCATTATTTTGAATCATGCCTGTGACGCCCGTAATACGGCTCCCGTAGTCTATGTAGTTGGTTCTAGAAAAGGCAGCTCCTGCGTTAGAGTTAGCATTAAAAAGAGCTTCCATTTCTTTGTAAAAACCATCATATACAAGATCATCTCCGTGTAATTGATGGATATACCTACCACTTGAGGCAAACAATCCAGTTTCGTAATTTTTAACCTTACCAACATTTTTTTCTTGTTTTATAAATTGCACGCGGCCTTGGCCATATTCTTTGACAACGGCCTCTGGATCGTCTTTGGTAGAATGGTCATCTACCACAATAATCTCCATAAGAGTTTCTCCAGGATCTTGAGCCAAAACAGATTTTAATGTTTCCTTTAAAAACTCAGCACAGTTGTAGGTTGGAATCAAAACAGACCATAGAGGTCTTTTAACCTCATCTGCTATTCGGTTTATTTTTATGTAATGTTGTTGTACTTCGCTATTTTCCATTTAATGGTAGCCAATTAATGGCATTTTCTTTTTAAATATAACTTCCAGTATTTTTCGTGGCAATCTAATGACCCACCAATTATTTAGTTTTTTAGCATCATAATGATATGCCCCTAATTGCTCTTTATGTTTCAAATTAAAAAAACATGTTTTCCAAAATCCATATAAATTATGAGGATACAAATAACCATATGGTGGTTTTATATTATAACTATTATCCTCTTCTGTATAAACCAATGCGCGCTGCCCCTCATGGACATGAAAAGATTTAATACTAAAGGCAGGATTGAGCACCTTATAACCCGCTTCTTGAAGTTGATACATCAATCTATTATCGCAGCGTGGCACCCCTAATGGAAAATCGGCTTTTAAACGCTGTTTTGTTGGTCCTTTAAAAATCCAAACATCTTGGCTATCCTTACGGTTGTAAAGCTTTGGTTTTATAGTATTTGTGGTATCCCACCTAGATAAAGCCAAACAAGTATCTTTTAAATTTATATGCTGTAAAACTTCAATGTTTGTGTCAAAATAAATGTCTGTGTTTGCGATGATTTGAATGTCACTAGGACTTGAGTTGGTATTAATATGATTTATAAAGTCTTTGTAGGTGGGGCGTTTATCTATAAACACTTCTTCTATCTTACTAGGGGCTATATGTGCAATACTATCTCCTTCATTAAAAACTATAATTTTTGAAATTGCCTTGTTTAAAATATTTTTTTTTAAACAAGTAAGCAACTCCTCTTTTCTGTAATTATTATCTTCTTTGTAGTAAGTAGTGTAAAGACAAATATTATTCATCAGCACTATTGTCGCTTTTCACTTCTGTTTTTGAAGTGAATAATTCTATTATTTTTTTTACTTGATGCTTTGATGTGTATCGCCTTTGAAATAGTGTTAAAGAATTTTGACCTAATGTAACACCAATAGAACGATCTTGTATCATTGCCATTAAATGTTTTGAAAAATCTTTGACATCAGTTGCTGTAAAACCTGTCTTTCCAGGTTCAACTAACTCCGGAAGCGCACCATTATTAAATACAATTGCTGGAGTACCACAAGCATACCCCTCAATAATGGTTTGCCCAAAAGTTTCTTCGTAAGATGATGACACTAATACATCAGCTGCAGAAAAAATAATACTCTTAAAATTTGGATTCCAAACGCTTCCCATATTATAAAAATCAACATTATCGATTGATGTCTCTAATGGTTCACTCCCTAAAGTCATAACTTTTAATGGTGAAATTTCTAAAGCCACATTAGAGAGAACCTCTAATAATCTATCTATACCCTTTCGAGGTGTTGAAAGTTGAGCAGAAACAGTTAAAACTAAAAATTCATCTTTACCAAAACCTAAAGCTTGCTTCGCAATACTTTTATCTATGATTTGAAGCTCTTTACTAGGCACACCTAAAGGAACAAAATGAATATTTTTTTTATTAAAAAAACCATCTTTTGTAATCGTATTATAAGAAAAATGGCTGTTTGCAAGAATCTGTAATTGGTTATAGTCCTTTAAATAACTGCGTTTTTTAACCTTTAATTGATTTTCTAATGACTGTATTGGAGAATTTTTGAAACGAACTGCATCAAAAAGTGTATGAAATCCACCCAAGATGAGAGAAAAATCATGCGTGTACCAGAACACTTGTTTGTTATGATGTATATGTTTAAAAAAACTTTTATAGTCTAAAAAACCGGCTACCCAATGAATTATAATAATATCTGCCCAATCGCATAGAGGATGTTCATGAATACGATAATTGCTCCGTAAAAATGAATACATCTCTGGTTGTATATACTTATGTACTTTTTTTAAGCGCTGATTATTTTTTTGACCATTTGTTACACAAATTCCAAAATATTCTAAAAACCGGTAATAAAACCTAGGGTAGAATTTTGGAAAGACTTCAATTTGTGGAACATTGGTTGTTTTTTCCAGACATAAGAATTTACTTTCAAATCCGGAATCTAAAATACTTCGGTGCAAACGCAAAGCAGCTATTCCTGCCCCACCGGTGTCTCGTTTACTTATGTGTAAAATTCTAAAATTCAATTACTTTTAATTGTTTTTACTAATTGATAACGAAAGTCCAAAAACTTCTGTTTAAAACGTTTTTCAAAACCACTATCATTTCCATATATGTAATACCTTTTGAGATATCGTTTCCCTAAACTTGATTCTTCAATCTTTATTTTAGTAACTTTTATAAAATCCCGACCACCCTTTCGCTCTTTAATATCAAGAAGGTCGCAATTTTCACCAGTGCCATCAAAGCCAATATTTTTGGTAAACGAGTGAGATGGGTATAAACATAAACCATTACAAAGAAAAATACTGGCAAACCATTTAATAGCCCATGTATTTATAGAACCATCAATGTTATTTTCAAGTTGTTCATGAAAATTTAATACTCCCTCTAGATTAAATTCATTCCTTACTTTAGGATCTTTAATCTGCTCATACAACTCACTCTCGTTCCAATTTGCTTTATTCCATGATGTTTTCCATGTTGCCCAACCCCAGCAACTCATAAACCTCGATAAAAAAGTCTCAGGTAATTTTCTGTATGAATTAGTATAAGGAAGATAAGAACCAATATGCATTATTTTAGGCTCATTTTCATAAAGATTTAATGCCTCATTCATATACCTTAAAAACCCTTTTGAGGTTACAATATCATCTTCCAAAACAATAATTTTACCATATCTGTTTACAATTTCTGTAACTCCTGCAACAATGCTATTTGCCAAACCCTTGTTAACCTCAGCCTTTATTATATGAACTTTTTTACACCATTGCTTTTTTAAAATAATTGTATGTACGGCATCTATTTTATCTAGGTCTTCTTTTTTGGCATTTGGTTTTGGGCCATCACAGTAAATAAATAGCTCAGACTTTTCTGCCAACTCATTTTGCATTAATGCCTCCAACGTTTTTAAGGTGTGCTGGGGTCTATTATAGACAAATAATACAATAGGGGCCAAATTCATCCTGTTAACATATTTTGCATCTGGTCATGATACTGTTTTGATATGGTTTTAATATCCCAATAATTAAGTGCATTATTTTTATTGGTTTGGCCATGATTTAACAAGGTTAACTCAAAAGCCTTTTTAATTGCATTTGCAACGCTTTTTGAATTACCTACTGTGAAAGTAGGATTACCTGTTTCTTTTAAAACCTCTCCAATATCTGCAGTGTCTACTCCTACCACAACCAGTCCAAAAGTACAGCCAAGGGTAATATTACCAGAATTAAGCTCACTGGTTCTTGGGATGAAGAGAAAATCTGCGGTATTTAAATAATAGTGGGCGTCTTCTTCTTTAATAAACCCAAGATTTGTTCTAAAGTTACTATTTTGTTTTGCTCTCCACACTTCAAAATTCCATACCCACTCACGCAGGCGTATGTAGTTTATTTTTCTGCGAGGTATTTTCCAACCTGGTGCTAATAGCATTTTGTTTTTACCAGGTATGGCATTAAAAGCAGTTTTAATGAGTGGCTTCTCGTGTTCTTTAATACCTCCAAAGACAAGCATCACCTTTGTGCCAGAATCAATATTTAAGTAATCTCGAGCTTCTTGTTTTGTAGAATCATTTGGTAAAGACGCGTAGTTATGATGCGGAATAACAACATGCTTGATATGTTCTAAATCCGGATACCACTTCTTAAACTGCTGTATACTGTAATTGGCAAAATGAACGATAGTATCACAATAGGAAGCTACCGCTTTGTAGAGTTTTAAAAATTCATCATCATGGCGTGTATGCGGGTATTGTACATGGCGAGTATAAATAATCTTAGCATTTTTTGACCAATATTCTAAACAGTTTATGGTCTTATCCCAAATTTCATTTGGTATAGATTCACTCGGTTTGTACAAGTAAGATTCAAGCTCGAATGATAAATATTCTGGCCAATGAATATGAATGATATCATACTCACTCTTCATGTTCCAAAATTCCTGGTGATCCCAAATTACATTACCATATTGTTCTAACCCCTCTTTGAGGTCTAGCACAAAACGATTACCGGGTGTAGGTATATTGGCAAAAAGAATTTTTAATTTTTTGCCCATTTTATTATAAATTCCCCAACTGTTTTTCTCTTACTATCACTGCATCATACACACGCCTCATCCCCTCTTTAATAGATATTTTTGGTTCCCAACCAAGATTTTCCTTCACCCAAGACATATCACAATAGCGGCTATGTACACCAACTGGCTTGTCTAATAGTGGCTTTATTTCTGGCTTATAATCTGCAAACTCGCAAAACAGAGCAATAAGCTCTCTAAAAGAAGTAAGTACTCCCTGGCCTATATTAATGGCGGTACCGTCATATATTTTATCCATGGCTAGCTCTATGCAATCTAGCACATCATCTATGTGTACAAAATCACGTCCTTGATGGCCAGAGCCCCATACCTCAAATGGTGCTTCTTTAAAAACAGCACGCCGGGCAATCGCTGGTGTTGGGTAGGAGTAATCTTGGTCTTCTCCATAGCCAGAAAATGGACGTATACAGGTAATGCTAACCCTGTAATGTTTGGCTGTAATTTTTGCCAAAAACTCACCGGTGAGTTTGGTCCAGCCATAGGTCATGTCTGGCTGGCCCATGTTATTAAAATCTATGTCTGACTCTTTAAGTTGTATGGTATTTGCCTGGGTTTGTAAACTCACAGGATAGGCCGCACTGGAGCTTGGGTACAAAACCCTTTGGGGTTTATGACGACTCACCCAGAAAAAAAACTCGGCATCTATAGATAAATCTAGTGCTACTTGTATAGGGTCTCCATCTATCATGGCGCGCCCACCAACAATGGCAGCAAAGTGGTAGACATCTGTAAATTTTCCAATATCTAATCCTATGTCATTTTTTAAATAACCGGGTTTATGTACTAACTTGTTTAAGGTAACTCTAAAGTCTTCCTCAATAAAGCAGAGGCGCTCATCCTCTCCATATATTTCAAGAATACCAATTGTCTTTTTTAAAGAAATGCCTAACCACTCTGATGGATGTTTACCAACAGATAAATTATCAATAAATAAAATACGGTCCTCGGTGTTTTTATATAGGCGTTTTACCATATTGCGCCCCACAAAACCGCAACCACCAGATATTAAATGTGTTTTCATTTTTTTTTATTGTTAATTGCCATATTTAGTTGGTCTTCTAAGACACCAATATGTCTTTCAATGTTGTAATTAGTTTGAATATGACTTCTTCCAGCCGCTCCCATTGACTGGCAACGATTTTTATCATTAAATAGACACACCATAGCATCAGTCATACCCTTACTATCATATTCATCTACCAAAAACCCAGTGGCAGTATCTATTACAGCCTGAGGAATACCCGCATGTTTTGTGGATATAACAGGCAATGCTGCTGCGCTAGCCTCTAATATGGTGTTTGGGGTGCCTTCTGCATCTCCATAACTAGGCTGCACAGAGTGCTGTATAAACATACAGGCATCTTTAAAGTAAGGAATCAGTTTTTCATGAGGGATACCTCCAGTAATAGTGACATGTCCCTCAATATTCCAGGCCCTTGCAAGTGCTTTACAGGTTTCTAACAACTCTCCAGTTCCTATCATTACAAGATGCGCCTCTTTACAATTTGGCAAGGCATCTTTAAACGCATTTAAAGTAATGGTTGGAGCTTTTATATCTGTAAAACGGCCAATGTTTAAAATTGTATTGCCATAGCTTGGTTTTATGTCATAAAATGTAGGCCTTGGACCATAAGGGTTGTACACAATTTTGTTTTCTGGACATCCTAATTGCACTAACTTTTCTGTCATAAAATGCGATACACTTATAATTGCATGAGCATATGCAAACATGTTTTTGTAAGATGCCTTTATTTGATCTGTAAGGAGTGTATCTCTGTGGGCATCGTGGCCGTGAAAATGAACTATTAATGGTATGTTTAATTTTTGTGCAAAAGGAGTAATAGCTGCTCCATTAAACCCAAACTCGGCCAGTATAACATCTATGTTATGAGTTTTAAAAAACCCGCCTAAAAAATCAAGTTTGCCCTCAAAAGATTGTTGCCAAAGTGTTACTTTTTTATGATACAGCCATTGTGGTAAGACTTTTTTAATTTTTTGTAATGAAGGATTTTGGCTGTAAAATAAACTTACAGAGCGGTTGTTGTACCTAAAATCATGGGTAGGGCCATGCAATATAACTTTATCTGCGCCTATAAGCTCCTGATGCGCTTTTATAAAGGAGCCACTAAAATTACTGATGCCGGCTTGTATGATACAAATTTTCATTTATTTGTTATTTATTTTAGAATACAGCTTGTGTTTAAAACTCCCAAGTGTAAGTTTTAACTGAGTAAAATTAAATTTTGGTTTACGGGTATCAGCCCTTGATAAATCTTGATTGATTTTAGGCAGTCTCAATCTTGATGGTATTCTAACCTTTTTAATAGTATTAACATTAAGGTTATTAAAAAATAAACTGTATCTATTACAAGAAATTTCTAGAGAAAAATTTTTTGTAACAAGCTGTCTGGCATTTAATGACATTTGTTCCCAAATCTGGTTATCTGCTTTTAATTTCTTGATGGTCTTAATAAAATGCTCATCTCTATCATCTACGATACATCCAGTCTTGCCGTTTTCAATAAGTTCAGCAATACCACTGCGCATATCTAAACATACGGGCACAACACCACATGCCATGGCCTCTAAAATAGATATGGGTAGCCCCTCATAATCAGATAATAAAACAATTACATGCGCCTTTAGAAGCTTATCTGTCATTTGCTTTGGGGGTATATTTCCTGCCAAAGTTACTGGCGTTTTTATTTGCTGTTTATTTAAAATGTTTTCTACGTTAATTTTATCCGGACCATCGCCATAAATTATGGCTTCAACTCCCTTAATTTTTTGAGTCATTTTACAAAATGAACGCGTCACCTCAGATATTCTTTTTTGCGGCTCAGCCAAGCGGCCAACATAAATAACTCTCAAAGAGGTATCATCCCTTTTTGCTTTACTATCAGGAATTATAACGCCATAAGGGATTCTTTTTATTTTTACTTTTAGGGCATATTTACTTTTGAGTAATTGCTGCTCAAGCTCCTTAGAGACACAAATCATTCCATCAAGTCGGAAAGATTTGTGACCATCCATAAATTCTTTTTGAATTGCGTGGTAAAACGGATCATCTGAGTGTGAAATACCAATGGTTTTAATACCCGCTTTTTTTGCCCACTTACATGCATAATAAGCAGGTATAACAAGGTTGGGTACAAAAATATGAGGGGTGTTTTTTTGTAAGCATTCTAATATCCATTTTATGTTATCTTCTGTGCTCGACAAAAAAGAAGACGTATGCACAGTAATGTCATTTTTAAGCAAATGCTCATATAATGGCCCGTTGTTTCCTTTATGAAAAAGGATAATACAAGACACCTCAAACCCAGTTTGTTTTAAATAAGGCAACAGGTGCATTAACCAAGTAACTGGACCACCAATACTGTCTGGCTTATCGTAAGCACAAAAGGTAATTTTTCTAGACGTCATATAATCTATCTAACTTTTTAATAACCACACGCCAATCATACTCCTGTAACACTCTTTTTCTGGATTTTTTAGGTTTTACCTCATCTTTTATGGCTAGTAGGGTTTGATTTTTTAAATCTTGAATATTACCAAGCTCATAAAAGTAACCGTACTTGCCATGATCTATGGCTTCCATACTTCCAGGCTCGTTTGACACTACTACTGGTTTACTTTGTGCCATACCCTCTAAAATGAGGGTTGGTAAACCTTCGCGTTTAGAATTACTTACTAAGCAACTTGAGGCAGCAATTGCGTGCTGTACTTCCAGTTGAGACATCTTAGCAAGTATCGATAGATTTTTTGGCGTAGTTATACAGTAATGCTCTTTAAACAACTCCTTAGTTAATTCATTACCAATGATTATAAAATTATACTCAGGCATCGCTTGAGCTAGCAAAACAAATTCTTTGGGGTTTTTTACAGGATCATGCCTGCTTACATTTAAAATAAAGTTTTTGAGCCCATACTTTTTATAAAAAACATCTGCATTTGCCTTATCACATTTTACAACATCAACCCCATTTGGAATATACAAAGTATCGATATTAAATTTTTCTTTGTATAATTTTTGCTCCCATTTAGAGACAGATATTTTAACATCTGCTTTTGAAGCAACTTCAATAAAGTTTCTATTGAATT
>Ga0206130_10007216_pt1 | contig 12375 bp, 5 predicted proteins | sample Helgoland_Spring_9_FD_148637 | JGI IMG/M metagenome (GOLD analysis project Ga0206130, IMG submission 148637) | Pelagic subsurface seawater microbial communities from Kabeltonne, Helgoland, North Sea - Helgoland_Spring_Bloom_20160512_1 | ecosystem: Environmental > Aquatic > Marine > Epipelagic ... | reverse complement strand
TCTAGTCATCAACGGATCGATCCCGTTTTATGGCACGGAGAGGTGGCAGAGTGGTCGAATGCGGCGGTCTTGAAAACCGTTGAACTGCGAGGTTCCCAGGGTTCGAATCCCTGTCTCTCCGCCACTTTATATTGATTTATAATGGTTTTTTTGAATCAAACTCTACTGTTACCATAATGGTTCCCCAATAGAGTAGGCGCTTGGCCCCTCCATTAAAAATACTTGCACATATAGCACCCCACCCGGGGGCACCCCCCTAAGATAAGTAAAATGTCCCAGTAATACATAATACGAATGTGCGCGAAAATTTTGAATTTATTGAAAATGAAATGTTTCTACTAATCAGAAAACTGGTATCAGATCAAACCTGCATTCTTTAGGTTCTGTTCCATCTCGCGAAGCTCACGAAGTTTGACATCTCTTTCTGCGCGTATCGCTCTGGTCTCTCGCCCATGCACTGTTTTGGCCGCTGCACACCTTTGCCGCCCAGCTATTGTTTTCGGTCCTGTAGATGCCCCACCATGTGTCCTGCATACGCGCTTACCCTGCATTGCTGCCTTTCGACACTGGAACCCACTGCGCTTCGAATTTGCTTGGCAGCGTGGGACTTCGAAAGAACCGAAGATCATTTTCCGTGGTAGTTTAATCATGAAGATATTCTAACATAAACTCCACGTGATAAAAATAATCATTTAATTATAATTAATATTTGTATCAAAGTGAGAATTACTAGACATTTAAAAATATACAACATAGCGTAATTAGTATCAAACACTTGCTTTTTTATGAAATCAAAATTGTAATTAAGGAAAACTGATTTATGGCCAGAGAAATAAGTTATTTACAATATAATGATTTATTAAATGAATACTTCTTTGATGGTAAATTTGCGAACAAGCCAATTTACTTAGACTTGGAGACTGAAGTATTAGCGTCAATTGGTGAAAAAATAGGTGAGGATTCAATATATATTGAAAAAAATTTGCCTAGAGTTGTTGCTAACAAATTTAACTTAAAGTCAAAAGATGCTTACAACTGGTTCTATAGAAAATATTATCAGTGGAAGAGAGAGGGAAGAGAAAACCCTCCTCCGTTTACTGCATTTTTATGTGTTTTATCCATGTCTGCTGAGAGTATGAGGGACGGAAAAAGGTATGGAGGAAATAATTTTTATGACAGATATGCAGAACTTCTTAATATATCAGATCCTAGAAGCAAAAAAAATATAAAGTCTACTGAGGCGATGCAAGATACAGTAATATTATGGCGCGCATTAAATAGATGGTTAAAATTTACTGATTATCAATACGGAATGCCAACAGCGAAAGAAGTTGGGCTAAAAACATACATAAGCTGGCCAATGTCACAGGCTTTAGTCAGAGATCAAGATCGTAAAAACTTAAATTTAATGTTTGAGCATAAACAATTAAATTCAAATCAATTCATATCAAAAAGTGAAATGTCTCTAATTTTGGATGATTGGCTAAATACTTCCTATGGGGCAAAACCATTAGTTGCTCTTTGGAAAGAAAAGTCACTTCAGGAAAAGGTTGTTGATGCAGCATTAGAAAGTTTTGAAAATTGGGATGGAGGTAGTACGAACGCTGCTGGACAAAAAAATCTTTATTTAAAAAACTTTAGTTTGATTTTACGAAAGACCAATAGAAATTTTAGAGAATTTTTAACAGTTGGTTTTGCTATTCAGGATGCAAGCATTAATTTAGTATCTAAATTAAACATTGAAAAAAGTAAAAACAGATCGCCAAAAATATTTGAACAAGTTGAGGATGAACTTTGTCTTCGCCCTGAAGGTGATGGATCTAACATATCATATTTATTCCCAAAGAGCATTAATATTAATGAAATGCTTGTAAACAATTTTAATCTCTTATCGGATGATAAAACAAAAATATTTAATTTTCAGGCTTTACCATTTTATATTTTTGTAAAGTCATATGATGGTATTTATTATAATCAAACTCGGGAAGTTACGTTGGGTTTGAAGCATATCATTTTATGCCAATCTCAAAATTGGACAAAAAAAATAAAGCAATTTTTAGAAGAAAATAGTGATAATAAGTTTAAATTAAGTAACTCAAGTCAACTCACTGGAATGCCTGTAGACTGGGATTTATTTGAAGATGTTGAGGTTATAAGAACACCAGATACTCCTTCGCCTCATCTTCAAACGCTTGTTCCAAATACATCAGAGGCTATTTTAAGATTAAACGGCGGCTTAGAGCTAGCAGCCAATATCTGGCATGCAGACTGTCCACCGACAGTTGAGGCTATTTTTCCAAATAATGACTTTAAACTTGAAATAGTGGATGACTTGGATAAACCTGAAATACTATTCCAAGATCAACTATCATCCAATTTTGAAAAAGAGTTAACTTTTATTGATAAATTGGATGAAAAAAATCTGATAATAAAATTAGAGAGCCTGTCACAAAAGTTAGAAAAATCCATAAGCTTCCGATCATCTGATAAGCCTAAATTTCTAAAGTTAAAAAAATATGAATTGGCTTGTGATTTAATGGATCCATTTTCATTTTTTACTGGGCATTGCAAAAGGATACACTCAACAGAAGCAAAGAATAATTTTGGCCGTTTGAATGGATATTCAATAAGCAACGAAGACCTACAAATTAAAGATAATCCTAATGATCTGAATGAGATTGGGTTTTTTGTGGATAATGAAAATCAATTAATTGAAGGGGGTATTGAATACGTTAATGCTGATTTAATTCCAATCTATAAGAATCAAAAAGTTGAAAATCTTGTTGGAAACAATTGCATTATTACGGGGGTTCATCCTTGGAAAATCCCTTTTGGCGCTAAATATTCGACTTCTTTAAAGCCTATAAGGGCAGAATGTATAGATTGTGGGGCGATTAATTTTTTTCCAGCAAAAAAAGTAAAGAGTAAAATTTTACCTAATACCATGAATGTAGCATCCTTAGAGAAAACCATTGCCAAAAATGGAACTCGTGAAAAAGAAAATATATCTAATAATATTGATACTAGTAAATCAGAAATTAAATTAAATTTAGAAACTAATTTAGATAGAAAGAATACGGAAATTATTTTTGATGCTTTATGCTACTTGGGTCATGGTAGTTTTCATACATTTAAGAAAGTCATTAAATTCTTTACAGAATCTGATCTTGATGTTTGGAATTATTACAAAGAGTTCAATGATCTAGGTCATATAGATTTTGAATTAGATAGTATTAATCTCAAACCAATTAGTTGGGAGATAACGCAACCAACCTTAATCAAACTTCCAGATAACAGTATATATTTTATTGGATTTCGAAATCTGAAAATAATTAACGAACTGAAAGAAATGTTCTCATTAGGTGATGATGTAAAATACAAGACTTATCTTACTGGTCAAAAACATTTTGCTGTTCATAAGTGGCATAATATCTCAAATATAGATCTAGATAGTTTATCAAAAATTAGAGATCCAAATAATCGAAAGATAGTTGTTGTTGATGATCCGGCCTTTAAGATAGCGCGTACTTCAATGAAATTATCTGACGTGTTCTTATCTTTACCAAGTATAAATATTGGAGAAGTGGAGGATTTGAAAAAATTTGATCCTTCAAGCGGTAAATGGAATGATTGCGAAGATTGCTTTAGCTCAGGAGCATACAAAGCTGATATTTATGGCAATAAACATTTTTATAAAGATTTAGATGGAGAAGCTAGAATTGGCACCTATGAAATTGTGAAACATTTATCTGCCTTGGATCATGGAGTTATTTTTTATCGGTATGATGAGATAACAAACAAATTTACGTCATCGATTGGCTGTGAAGTCCCAGGATTACTAAGGAGGGCACTTGTTGCGTCAAGCGGTGATTTGCCTAAGATCCAAAATGGAAAATTAGAATATAAAAATGTGTCTCTAAATCTAGCAAAAATGATTTATACAAAATTGCAAAACTAGGATGATGTTATGACAACGCCCACTAAACTGCATGATTACATAAAAAGCGCATATAAAGACTATTATAACAGCGCATTTAGCTTTAACGATGAAATTATATCGCAGGAACGTCAAAGTTTTTTAGATGATGGGGATGTTACTTCACAGGAGTTATATCTAGAAGCGGTACTACCTTATGCTTCTAAAGTGTCTTTGTTAAAAGCCTGTGAAGACGCAAATTTACCATCCCAGACTGCCAGCTTGTTGGGAAATATTATGTTTGGATCAGAAGTTAAGCTCCGAACGCATCAGGCAGAAGCTTTGGCCACTTCTCTGGCACCAAATTCTTCAGCGAAAAGAAATATAGTTGTAACCTCAGGCACAGGTTCTGGAAAGACTGAAAGCTTCTTAGTCCCTATAATTGCTCGCTTGCTACGAGAGCGTCAAAATTTGATCAAACCCAAATCATTAAATAATTGGTGGGATGAAAATACTCGAGAAATGGTTCGCTGGAACGGTCTTAGGAGTAATCAAAATTCTGAGATTCAACCAGGTATTAGAGCACTCTTACTTTATCCTACCAACGCTCTCGTTGAGGATCAGATTATTCGATTACGGCAAGCAGCTACTCGTGCAAAAGATATATTTAAATCACCTTTGTTTTATTTTGGCCGTTATACGAGCGCAACACCTGGTGGAACTTATAATCCTATTGGGAAATTGAATGCAAAAAACAAAAATCTTATTGAAAGTGTTTCCAAAGAACTAAGAGACATGGATCAGGAACTAAACAGTCTGCGAGCTTCCAATTTAAATAGTGATATTTTAGGTCAGTTTCCAGATTTGTTTTGCGGAGAAATGGTGACCCGTTGGGACATGCTAGATTCTGCACCTGATATTATGATTACAAATGTTTCAATGTTAAATGTAATGTTAATGAGGGCGAATGAAGAACCGTTAATTGAACAAACTAAAGCTTGGCTATCACAGTCGCCTGAAAATCACTTTTCATTAGTTGTCGACGAGTTGCATAGTTATCGTGGAACAAGTGGGACTGAAGTAGCACTTATAATTCGTAACTTATTAATGAGGCTGGGCTTGGAACCAGACTCTCCACAACTTAGAATTTTAGGTACAAGCGCTTCTTTAGATGGTACCGAGGGTCTCACGTTTCTTGAGCAATTTTTTGGGGTTAATAAAAGTACGTTTAAGGTAATTCCTGGGGAACCAGTATCCCCCAAAACAAGCCTCCTAGGCTCTAATGACCTTGTTCAGAATTTAATTGATGGCAAAAATGTAGAAAAAATATCGCCAAGAGAAGTTTTAGCTGCTGCTTGTGTTAAGGCGGGCCAAGAAAAGGATACTAATGATTATAGACCAGCACCGATATCAAAGATTAAGGACGTATTAGTTGGAGAGGGGGGGGATCCCAAAATTTTTGAAGATTTTCTTGAGTTGGTAAGTAAAGATACCGAATTTGATTTTGAAAACCCTAAACCTTCTTTCAGAGCACATATGTTTTTCCGTCAAATACGAGGTTTTTGGGCATGCTCTAACAGTAATTGTTCAGAAGTGCAGGAGAAGTATCGCTATGATGATAGAAGTATTGGTAAGTTATTTAAGAATCCAGCAATAAAATGTGAATGTGGTGGGCAGATATTAGAGGTCTTATACTGCTATGATTGTGGGGAAATTTATCTAGGTGGGTATGTTGAAAAAAATTATGAAAACACTGAATCTGGATATTACTTATCTTCAGGGAGTGCTGCTTCAAATAAAGCTTATACATCTCCAATTTTTGAAAGAAAATATGGCGATTATATGTGGTATTGGCCGAACGTGCCAGAAGCACCTCTTATGGATGCTTGGAAACATACTTTAAGCGATGGTGTAAAGCATCAATTTTATTTTTCAAAAGCAGTTTATAAATCTGATTATGGCAAGCTTGATAAATATGATCAAAATTTTGATGAGGACCCAACGGGTGTTATGTTAGTTGCCCCATCTCCCAAAGTAACGGCTTCCCCTGCGTTGCCTGATAGATGCCCTAAATGTGAAATTGAAAGATATCAAGGCAAGAGTAAGAACGCTTTTAAAATGGGAAAAGTTAAATCACCTATAAGGGGTACATCAACTGGTATAACGGCGACAACAAAACTTTTAAGTGACAATGCGTCCTCTTTTCTTGGGAGTGATACAGAAGCAGCTCAGATGATTATTTTTAATGACAGTAGGTCTGATGCTGCAGATATATCAGGTGCTCTTGATAAACAGCACTTTCAAGAATTAGTACGCCAATTAATTTTTAAAACACTTACGGATCGAGAAGAAGTTTCAATTAATACCATAAAAGAAATTATTAATAGAGAAAATCAAGGCGAGGTACTCTCTGATGAAGATGAGCTCATCGTTAATGAATTAATTAATAATGGCCGAAAATATTTTTCTGCTTTTAATTCAGGCAATTCTGAACTTATCAGGGAATATGAGCTAAAATTTCTTAAATCTAAAAATACATTAAGCTGGGCTCAATTAAATTCAAGTGTCAAAAATTTCTTATTACAACTTGGTGTAAATCCAGCTGGTACTCAAAGTTCTTTACAAGAAAAAAACAAAGAAAGTTGGTGGAAGTATTATGCCCAAACTAGTTCGGGAGCAAAACTTGAAGAGACAGCTGATTTCCACGCGGCTGTAGATGCTTTTAATTCAAAATTATCAACTCATATTTCAAGCCAAATATTTGATGGAGGACGGCGTGAAATGGAGTCTTTGGGCATTGCTTTTTTATGTCCATCATCTGATATTCCCGATACATTTAGTTTTCCAATAAATGAAACTAAGAAAATTCTTGCTAATACTTTAAGAATACTGGGGCAGAAAAATAAATATGCTGGTGGTGGAAGTTTTGTTACAACTACAATACCACGAGCGCTAAGAATATACTACGAAAAGATTTCTAAGAACTCTGGAATAGAGTATTACCAGATCGCAGAGCAGATAAAGAATTACCTAAGCGATAATAAAATTATTGACGATAATTGGGTTATACAAACCAACAAAATTGCAAGTTTGAAAGTCTCACTAGTTTCCGTAAAATCAGACGAACGTTTTAGATGTAGAAAATGCTCAACAATTACAGCAAATTTGAGTTTCAATGTTTGTACATCCAGTAATTGCTCCTCGTCAGAATTCGATAAAATTATTGATGAGCAGGAAGATTATTATAAGTGGAAAGCAACTCAACCCGCGTTAAAACTATCAATTGAAGAATTATCAGGGCAAACAAAACCTCTTGAAAAACAGCGCAAGAGACAAAGACTATTTAAAAATGCTTATTTACCACATGAAAACCCGTTAATTGATAATATTAATGTTCTTAGCGTTACCACAACAATGGAAGTCGGAGTGGATATAGGATCACTGCAATTAGTTATGATGGCCAACATGCCACCACAGCGTTTTAACTATCAGCAAAGAGTAGGTAGAGCAGGCCGTTTAGGGCAACCATTTTCATTTGCTATAACTTCATGCCGATCAAATTCACATGACGATTATTATTTTAATAATCCTGCGAAAATTACGGGTGATAAACCTCCACAGCCGTATCTTGATCTAGATAGAAAAACGATTATTGAAAGAGTCGCTTCTGCAGAAGTTTTACGTAGAGCCTTTCTTTCATTGACTGATGGTCCAATTGCTTCAGGCGGATCAACCCATGGTAATTTTGGTAGTACAGCAGAATGGGTCGAGTATCGGCTTAATATTCAAAATTGGTTATCTACTTCTAATGAAGTTGATGAGGTAATTGATAGGCTCTGTGTATATTCTGATGTAAATAAAACTGAAATAAATAATTTTTGTAAAAAATATTTGGTTGAACGGATAAACGACACTGTCAACAATTCTAATTATATACAAGAAGAACTGAGTGAGCGCTTGGCGGTAGCAGGAATTTTGCCAATGTTTGGTTTCCCAACGCAAAGTAGAGAATTATTTTCTTCAAACCCAACCTCAGTTTCTAAAGTGGAAGTGGTAAGTGATCGATCGTTAGACTTTGCAATTTGGGCATTTTCACCAGGTGCAGAGGTTCCAAATGATAAACAAATTCATACAGTTTGCGGATTTACTTCTCAACGAGAATACCAAGGTCGTATTGAAGAAGATCCAAATCCTATGGGGGATCCCAGAACTCTTTATCGTTGTCATGATCCAGATTGTGTAGCTTATGTGATAGAAACTGATGATGATAAGTGCAGTTGTGGTCGGCCACTTATTGCTTTTGATATGTATCAGCCCAAAGGATTTAGAACAACATATTCGCCTAAAGACTATTCTGAACAAAGGCAAAGAGGCCCGTTATTACCCCCACCATCAATAGCCATTAAACCAGAGTTTGGAGATTTATCGATTGGTGCCCTTAAAATGGTATTGTCTTCGGATAAACCAATAGCATTAATAAATGATAATAAGAAAAATGATTTTGGGTTTAAAAAACGTGGGCGCTCATACATTGTAAATGATAGTGAGCTTTATCGTGAAGAACTCACACAAAGTTATTTAACGACACAATATGATAATACTGATGAGCCAGATATGATAGGAGCTATTGGTGCAATTTTTAATACTGATATTCTTAGTTTGAAAATTGAATCTGAAAAAGGTGATTTCGGAAGAAATGGTATTTTTGATACAGACCAGCCATCGGTGAAGGCGGCGCTTCGATCATTTGGAGAGTTTTTAAAAGAAGCAATTGCATATAATTTGGATATTGATACTTCAGAAATAAAGGTCGGTGAGCGTAAATACTTATATAAACAAAATCCTTCACTGGAGCTTTTTGTAGCAGACAGTTTGGAAAATGGCGCTGGTTATACACGCCATATATCGAACCCAAAAATTTTAAAACGATATATATTTGATGCTTACGAACACTTAAGCAAAAAATGGGAGGAAGCTGATCACAAAAAAATATGCGATAGTTCCTGTCAAGATTGTCTTAGAAATTATAATAACCGATTTATTCATTCTGATCTTGATTGGCGATTGGCATTAGATGTTGCTGAAATAGTTCTTGGGATACCAATAAATAAAGAACGTTGGTTATCTCGAGCACAGGATATATCTGAAATATTTGTTAAATACTGCGAAAACATAGGAAATAAGGTGGAACTTCACCGTTTTAATAGTTTGTTCGGCCTTGTTAAGGAAGATCATTCTTATGGAATAATTCTTGGACACCCTTTATGGCATACGGCTGAGGGTTTGGCTCAAGAGGAGCAAAAGGAGGCACTTGATGCTCTTAAGGGTGACTTTCATATGGGTATTTCTCATGATTTTGTAGATATTAGGCAATTTTATAAAGAGCCAGCCAAGTTTTTATCTAGAATGGTGAGTGCTTAATTTGATTAAATTAATTGGAACTGAAGGATCAACTGAATATACTGCGGCATTAGAAATTCAGTCTGCACTGATTTCTTTATGGCCAGAAATTGAAAGCTCTTCATCAGATGAGGATTTAGTTTTAATTACAGTTGGTCAACCAATTTCTGGATATGCTACAAAAGAGCTTGATATTGTTATTTTAGCCAACTTTAAGACACCAAAATATTTTCGCCCAACAAGTTATTTAAAGGATAAAGAAAATAAAAAAATTGAAAATTCCAACTTTATTTATGTTGAAAATTTCGTAGCAGTCATAGAGGAGAAAAGTCACCCTGCAGATAAAGTAAATATCAACGGTAATGTGGTTTCAGTACTTTATAAAAATGGATGGCATAGTGCGACTGATCAAAACATGAAACAGATGCATTCTCTTAGAGAATATTTTTTAGACAATAAGTCTGAGTTATGGGTATTTAAGTGTTTGTACATGTCGGGACTAAAATTCCTAAATGTATCAGGTGTGGTTGAGCCCGGAGTAAAAGGTAATAAATTTTTGACAGCTCTGGCATCTGAAAATAAAATTTCAAAGAATATAAGAGGTGAATACTCTATTCGGTCAGGTAAAGCTGAGGATCTTAAATTTGCTAGTACCGCAAGTATTTTTAGGCAATCAAAGCCTACAACATTGGACCGTAAAAAAATGGATGCAATAGTCAAGTCGAGCGAGCACGTGCATCAAATAAGAGCAAATATAAATAATAGATTTACTTTATTAAGAGGAGCTGGTGGAACAGGTAAAACTATAGCACTTTTGCAAGCTGCATGGGCGGAATATAAAGAAAATGGTACAAGAACACTTTTATTGACTTATAATCATTCCTTGGCAGCCGATATTAGTAGATTAATGTATTTATTAGGTGTTCCCTCAGATTCTGAGTCGGGTGGCATTACAATTAGAACAGCTATGTCATTTTTTAGTACGTGGCTGTTTAGGTTAGAAATAACAAATAAGGAAGATTTTGGTGAAACTTATAATCATTATGAGTCTCATTGTGCTGAAGCCATTGAAACAATACAAAAAGGTGCGCTTACTCAAACAGATATAAAAGAAAGAAAACAAGAAAACTTTTCAGAATTAGATTTTGATTTTATAATAGTTGATGAAGGTCAAGATTGGCCAAAAGAAGAAGCCCAACTTCTTAAATTATTGTATGATGTAAATAATGTTTGTGTAGCTGATGGAGTTCAGCAATTAATAAGAGGTGAAAAATACAACTGGTTAAATATGGTGCCAAGTTCAACACGAGAAGTTATTCATATAAACCGTAGTTTGCGTTTGAAATCCAATCTTTCACATTTCTTAAAAAAAGTATCTGATGCTAATAATATTCCTCTTCACTTAGAAATAAATAATTTAGCGCCTGGTGGTAAAGTACTTGTTCTAAAGAAATCTTATGAAGAGTACCCACATTTACATGAAGATTGTGTCAAGGCTGCGAAGAAAGATGGAAATTCAGAAATTGATTTTTTATTCTGTGTTAATCCAACAAACATATCCAGAGATGAGGGTGTTAAAACGTCTTCAATTTCCCAATTTTTAAATGATATTGGTGATGAGGTTTGGAATGGATTAGAAGCTAATACTCGGAAGAATTACCCCAAAAATAAAAGCACTTTTAGGGTATTACAGTATCAATCATGTCGTGGACTGGAAGGTTGGACCGTAGTTTTAAATGGTTTCGATACTTTCATGAATTTAAAGTACCAAGAAAAAATAGATCAAGGACTAACTGAAAATAACGATCTGGCGTTTGAAAGTCTTGAAGAAATTGCAAATACTTATGCTTGGAGGTGGGGTTTGATTGCGTTATCACGACCTATTGATACGCTAATTTTACAATTGGATGACGTTAATTCAAAATATTCAAAACAAATCATGGAGATTGCAAATGGTTTCCCTGACTTTGTCGATTTTATAGATTAGTTTAAACATAATCCTTCAATGCCCACCATGAATATTAAAACCTTTTTGGGTTAATTCTTTTGCTACTTTTGGTTCATATTCTTTTGCAGTTTTGTAGGGCATGGGACCTTCAAACGAAATTAATGCAGTTGCAAACTTCTTTGCCCTGAAAGATGCTTTGTATCCTATGATATGATTAAGGTAACGTTCGTGTGGGTGCAATCCTGTCATTCCCACATAAATTGAATTCACCTCACCTTTTAATCGAAGTTTATATACATAATGCCCCTTTTTCTGGTTTGTTGGTACACCAGATTCAATTAAGAAATTTAACTTCTTGTTTTTATCGTCCTTCAATTCTTTTTTCAGAGTTTTATTAATTTTCCAGTATACGGAGTCACAAAGTTCCGATTGACAGTAAAAAAGATAATTTTTTTCAAGTGCAATAGAATTGCAAACACGACAACGAGTTTTTCCATCATTTGTCATAGCTAAATACTTTCTTCTTTAGGTTTCGAATATGCAATTTTGATCCTCTAATCTTTTTTTATAAAAGCTGTTAAATTCTACCAATAAATTGTCATCGCATCCTTCATCCCTAAGTTTATCTAGTTGTTTTTTAACATTTTTGATTGTTGTCCATTCTGTTTTTTCTTCTTCTGAAGTCCATTTGTTTTTTAAATATGCATTAAATGCATCTTGTTCATTTGATGAAAGTAATTCAGGTGCATTAAATGCAATCAACCTACGACCAAGTTGTTTCAAACGTTCGTCTGAAAATCTAGATAATAAACTCAATCGTTCTTCCCAAGAAGCTAATGAGAACTGTTCAAGAATAGATTTGTCTTCATTTGAATAAAATCCATCATAAATCTTCTCTTCTATCGTTTTTTCATCATCATCCTTGTCACTTTCGTAACGATCAATGATGCATTCTGAGACAGTCTTTCTAAAATCAATATTATATTCGATAACTGCACAAATATGATCCCATTCATCATTAGTATTTTTGGCAGGTCTGATGGTATCGGCTTGGTTTATGGCAATATTGCGTATTCTTTGGGGGCTTTTTTGCATTGCCGCTTCGATAAGC
>Ga0206130_10007210_pt1 | contig 12386 bp, 11 predicted proteins | sample Helgoland_Spring_9_FD_148637 | JGI IMG/M metagenome (GOLD analysis project Ga0206130, IMG submission 148637) | Pelagic subsurface seawater microbial communities from Kabeltonne, Helgoland, North Sea - Helgoland_Spring_Bloom_20160512_1 | ecosystem: Environmental > Aquatic > Marine > Epipelagic ... | reverse complement strand
AAAGTTTTTTCTTAGAATCTTATGCTCAATATCATTTAGACTATACTCCAGCCCTTGAAGACTTATAAACTCGATATCCCAAACAGAATTTATAAACGGTATTCCCCTCTTGATATCACGGATACTCTCAACTGGATAATGATCTAAAACAAGTTTTATTGTAAATGCATTGTAGGCATTAATCCAATATGCTTTGCGTGCATTTTTATTCCAATTCTCATTTGGATGATTAGAAGCAATGAGTTCCAAATAGTCATCCAAGGCTCCCTCATCAGCCTTGAAAGATTGATAATCAACCATTCCATTAGTATCTACATGTACATTTAATAATTCATCCCACTTAGCATGGGAAACTTCAGGTCGAAGAACATTTGGATTCTTATTTTTCGCACAAGAAATGGCAAGTAAAAGAAATAAAAACCCACTAATAAATTTGTTCATTTGTATCTTGCTTATAGATTAGGTAAATAAGATTAAATATGGCACCTGAAGTCACCTCTAAACACCTTCAAACAGCTGTTGGTATGATTCATTACCTCGAAAGTAAAAACCTTTCAGGTGACTTGCTCGTTCTTTTCCATCCCTATTCAAAAAACGCATCCTTTGCCATTAATATGTTTAAGTTTCTACAAAAAGACTATCACCTAATTGCGATAGACTTGCCTTTTCATGGAAAAACTAACTTAATCAAACCTGAATTTAATTCAAAAGACATCTCAAAGATCTTAGTGGATATAAAAGCGCTTTACCCCAAAAAACGACTCACTCTAATCGGACATAGTTTTGGATCAAGAATGATATGCCTTGCAATCTCACAAAAACAAATAAGCCCCTACAAAACGATTTTTTATGGTCCAGAACTTGGATTTAATGGGTACACAAAAATCTTCCTAACAAAAAAAGCCTACTATCTAACCAGACCCCTAGCGAGTCTATTAATGACAAAACACGTCCTACATGGTTTGTCCCTACTCTTATTTCGCTTAAAAATCATTGATAAAATTGCTTTTGACTTCTTAAAACTCCACCAGGATTCAAGGTCTAAGTCTAGTCTACTGATGCTCTGGAAAAGTTTAGCAAACACAAATAAAGACTTGCTATTCATCAAAAAGAACAGTGAATTACTCTCTAATCCTATTGTACTATTTGGATTAAAAGATAAAACTACTCCCTTCAATCTATTTATAAAATCTGGATGGAATATACCTGCAATCGCTGTACAGGGCAGTCATTTCAAAATCAGTGAAGAAGCTAAAGAAGTTATAAGAAAGAATTTGCTATCTGTTTCCAATAGTCCAACGACCACCAACCCGAGCTGAGAAATTATCTAACATGTAGTAACTAGGTGCCGTAAACTCCGTCCTGAAGTTATTCATGAAATGTTTATAATCAGCATCCATAAATAAAATCACTCCTGAATTCAACTGCTTTTCTAAACCAACTCCAAGATCGAAAGACAAATAGAGCTGCTTGAAATCATTCAAATCAGGTTTCTGCTCTACTGGAGCTCTAGACCCAGTATTTTTTGCTTGCTCAGATGTAAATGCTACCAATTCTAAATTCTCCTGCTCAGTATCGATAACAAGACTGCTTGTTGAACCAAATCTTAAGAAAGGTCTTAGTGCTTTGTTATTTGGCAACAAGAAGAATTTAAGATTTATGGGAAATCCGACTAGAGAAATCTCTTGTGCTTGACGAATCTCGTCTCGAATCAATTGTTGCATTGGAGCGTTCTTCTTGTAGTTTATACCTGTGGAGAACTCAAACCCACCACGTTGGAATGCAAGATCAATACCTGCATAATTTGTCGACCAGAATTGACCGTCTACAATATTATTAGGAACAGTACTGAGTAAATTCCTTTTCACCACCGCAGAATGTCCATAATATACGGAGGCTAAAAATACTTTCTCTGAATTAGAAATAGGCTCATCTAAATGGAGCGCTAAGATAAGGTCATCCTGAATGACTAATTCCATTATAGACTCATCAACAGGAAGGCTAGGTGATCTATCAACTAATTTAGAAATTGGTTCTATGCTGAAATCAGACTTATTATCCTCATTTACAGAAATTAGTTGAGCCTCAAATGGAATAGCTTGACTTGTATAGCTTTCCTGTAAATTGATTACAACTGGAGGCTTTACAACTGAAGCATCCTGAGTGGAGATTGGTATAAGAGATCCCTCAGCAGGAAAAACTTCGCTTGAAATATAATTGCCAAAATTAGAATCTTCTAAGACGATATCCTCTTGTGTATCTGTTTCCCACAAAGTGGTAAAGTCAAAACTTCCCAAGAAAAGGAAAACCATTACGATATAGCTCAACTCTAGAACCCTAGAGGCAATCACATTCCTTCTAACAAATAAATAATTTTGATAGATCCTGTAAAAATCTACCCAGCTATTATTGGATAAAGGTGGAGTTATAGAATCTAGATTTGATTTTATGAACCTATCAAAACTTACATCTTCCTGTACCTCCAACTCATCAAGTTTTGACTCAAAAGAAGACCAATCCATTTGCTGTGTAGCAACTGCAGCTTTCTGTAAAGAGTTACTAATTTCCGCATCAAAATCTTCCATATCAGAAACACCCTCATCCATGAGTTTACCAAGCATCAATGCCCAGTTGGGTTCGGCACCTGAAGATTCCAGTTTGCCAAGTTTTTCTCTGATTTCAGAATCAAATTTTGAATTATTTCCCTTCATTTCAATTTTCACTAGTAGTTCTTTTCCACAAAATCCTTAAGCTTCTGTCTTGCTTTAACCAAGTTAGATCTTGATGTACTTTCACTGATATTCAAGAATACTGCTATCTCTTTATGAGAATATCCTTCTAACACATAAAGATTGAATACTGCGCGGTAAGCAGGTGTAAGTGACTGGACTGCTCCGAGAATCTCTTTTTCACTGCATTTACTGACTGCGTCAACATCCTTTCCTTTTAAATCAAGAACGGTATCTATATTTTCTGTCCTACGTTTAATCAATTTTCTGTAATAGTCAATTGATGTATTTATCATTAATCTCCTTATCCAGGCGTTTAATGATGTGCCTTGTTCATACCGATGGATATTCTTAAAAACTTTAATAAAGCCATCGTGTAGTATGTCAAGAGCATCTTCCTGATTGCTAGCGTACCTGAGACAGACCCCCAGCATGGCTGAGTAGTACTGCTCATAAATAAGCTTTTGAGCCCATCTTTTTCTTAAGGCACATGCTTGAACGATATCTTGCTCTGTGTAACTTAAGGGTAAGGTAATTTTCATAATGCAGGATAAAATTAGGTTTAACCTAGTTAAAGGAGAAACGAATTATTTTCGAAAAACGCTGCTTCAATATACAGGCTTTGCATCGGTTTAACAAACACTTAAAAACCTATTACACAGGTATCGCCACTTTATCACCAAGTTTAATCAAAACAAAAAGTTTTAAAAACATAGGTGTAATTTTTGCTTTATAATCGAAACTTGCCTTATTTTTAGGCATATCATACGTCATCGTTTTGCCCGTATTTAACAAATCTGAATCTACTAATCTGAACTTTTTAAGCAGATTCTGGGTAAAATAAGGGGTATCCCTTTTTCCTTTTTTTTTGAGAAATTTTATAGCTAAATGGATTTATCGACATCTGCTGACGAAGGTCATGTTTCAGACAACAATCATGGACTGAAAGGTATGTACAAGGAATATTTCCTTGACTATGCTTCTTATGTAATTTTGGAACGAGCCGTTCCTGCTGCATTGGATGGTTTAAAACCTGTCCAAAGAAGGATCTTGCACAGCATGAAAAAAATGGATGACGGCAGGTATACCAAGGTTGCGAATATTATTGGTAATACCATGTCCTTCCACCCGCATGGTGATGCAGCCATTGGAGATGCATTAGTCAATATGGGGCAAAAAGATCTTTTAATCGATTGCCAAGGAAACTGGGGTGATGTTCGAACAGGTGACAGAGCCGCCGCATCAAGATATATTGAAGCTAGACTGACCAAATTTGCACTTGCAGTAGCTTTCAATAAACAAACTACTGAATGGCAGATTTCATATGATGGAAGGCAGAATGAACCTATCCACCTTCCAATGAAATTCCCCTTACTACTTGCACAAGGTGGTGAAGGTATTGCAGTTGGTCTATCTACAAAGATCCTACCGCATAACTTTGTAGAGCTAATCAAGGCTTCAATAAAAATCCTAGAAGATAAACCATTCAAACTATATCCTGATTTTCCACTCGGTGGCACAATGGATGTAAATGATTACAATAAAGGTGCAAGAGGTGGAAAGATAAAGCTAAGAGCTAAAATCGAAGTAGAAGGAAAGAATCGGCTTAAGATCACTGAAATCCCGCATTCAACAACAACAACGAGTCTCATTGATTCAATAATAAAAGCCAATGACAAAGGAAAAATAAAGATCAAAAAAGTCATTGACAACACAGCAGCAGACATAGAAATCCTAGTAGATCTAGCCAATGGTATATCCCCAGAAGTCACAATAGATGCCCTGTTTGCATTTACAAATTGCGAGGTCTCTATATCACCTAATGCCTGTGTGATTATGGATGACAAACCACTTTTTACTGACGTTCACGAACTTTTGAAAATTTCTACTTTCAGTACAAAAGAACTACTCAAGCTAGAACTGGAAATCAAGAAATCGGAACTAGAGGAAAAATGGCAGTTCTCTTCCCTTGAAAAAATATTTATTGAAAAAAGAATCTACCGAGAAATTGAAGAAGCGGAGACCTGGGAAGCTGTGATTCAAATTATCGATGCTGAGCTAAAGCAATATCTCATTCAACCCGATGAAAAAGCAAAAGCCAATGATAACAGATTGCAACTCATAAGACCGCTCACAGAGGAGGATATAGTAAAACTAACAGAGATCAAGATTAAAAGAATCTCTAAGTTCAATACATTCAAAGCTGACGAACTTATAAAAGGACTTGTGGAGGAACTAGATCAGGTCAAGTATGACCTATCCAATCTAACAGCCTTTGCAATCAACTATTTTGAAGATTTACTCGAAAAGTTCGGCAAAGACAAGAAAAGAAGGACTATCATTTCAAGTTTTGAGAAGGTTGAAGCCTCATTAGTGGTAGCTAACAATACAAAACTTTATGTAAATAGACTAGAGGGTTTCATTGGTAAAGGTTTGAAAAAAGATGAATTTGTTAAAGACTGTTCAGATATCGATGATATAATCGTGTTTAGAAAGGATGGCAAATTCCTAGTAACCAAAATAAGTGATAAGTCTTTTGTGGGTAAGAATATTCTCCATGTAGATGTGTGGAGAAAAGGCGATGAGCGAACGACTTACAACCTTGTTTATATTGACGGAGCTACAGGAAAAACCTATGCTAAGCGATTCAATGTAAAAGCAATTACCCGAGATAAAGAGTATGACCTAACAAAAGGCACTAAAGCTTCGAAATTACTCTACTTTACAGCTAACGCCAACGGTGAAAGCGAAAAAATTCAAGTTCAGCTGAGCCAAGGCTCAAGAGCACGGAATAAAATGTTCGATTACGATTTCTCAGAACTACAAATAAAGGGTCGTGGATCACAGGGTAATACAATCACTAAATATCCTGTCCGAAAAGTAACACTTCTTGAAAAAGGCCAGTCAAGTCTGGGAGCTATCAATGTTTATATGGATGAGGTATCAGGTCGTTTAAACAAGGAAGAACGTGGAGTTTTCGTAGGCGGTTTTGATACAGGAGATTCAATACTTTGTATTTATACTGATGGGACCTATGAACTCAAAGAATACTTAGAGAATCTTAAATTCAATCCAAATGAATTGTTCTGTATACGAAAATTGACTGATAAGCTAGTGGTATCTGCTGTTTACTTCGATGGCATAAAAGGATGGACAATGGTTAAACGATTCCACATCGAGACGAGTAAAACTAATGAAAAACAAAATTTCATAACAGAAAACACAAAATCCAAGCTATTATTCTGTTCGGTAGAACAACAAACAGAAGTTAGCTACCAATTCACACTTCAAGGAAAGAAAATGGAAGGCAATGTGATCCTAGAAGATTTTATAGAAGTGAAAGGTTGGAAAGCACTAGGAAACAAACTTAGTGATCGAAAACTTTCTAAAGTTCAAGCCGTCATCAAGGAAATTGTAGAGGATAAAAATGTCGATGAAAATCAACAAGATCTATTTACTTAAATAAAAAGAGGGGCCTTAAAGGCCCTTTTTTATTGCCTCTCTTTTTTTTTATTACTTTTATAGCATAGAACAAATGCTTTTAAGGCCTATAAATTACATATCGATTTTTTGTATATTTCGGCGCCTAAATTTAAATCATGGAACAAGAAATACAGCAGACTGGAATCATTGCTCAAACAGAGCAATATGTTGAAAAATTCATAATGGAAAACATTGATGATACTTTTGTTTTTCACGACTTTGAACACACCAGAAATGTAGTAGAGTCAGTTATAGAAATCGGTCAAGCACATGATTTGAGCGAAAACGAGCTTGAAATACTTCAATTGGCTGCCTGGTTCCATGACACAGGCTACGACCAAGGTCCTCTTGGCCATGAACAGCGGTCTGCACTTTATGCTGAGGAATTTTTAACTGAAAAAAACTATCCAGCTGAAAATGTTGACCAAGTCAAAGCGTGTATCCTTGCAACTAAAGTCCCTCAGCAGCCTCAAAATACATTAGAAGGTACTCTATGTGATGCAGACCTTTCTCATATTGGCAAAAAATCATACTGGGCACGAACAGGGAAACTAAGGCATGAAATGGCGCTCAACAAGAACATCATAATGTCTGAATATGAGTGGATTGAGTTTGAACTTAACTTCTTAAGAGAACACAGTTTCCACACCAAATATGCCTCTAATCTTTATGAAAGCAAGAAGCAGAAACACATGCTTCAGCTCTACAAACAAAAGTCAAGAATTAATCCTAGTGAGGAAATTCCTTTGAACCTAATTAAAAAGAAAAAAAAGAAAGTCAATGCAAAGGATCAAGACATGACCTCTGCAAGACTGGGAAGAGGGGTAGAAACTATGTATAGAACAACCTATCGAACCCACGTCAATCTAAGTTCCATCGCTGATAACAAAGCAAACATCATGCTCTCTATCAATGCGATCATAATCTCTATAGTCGTTTCATCATTAGTGCCCAAATTCACTACAAATGAATATCTGATAATCCCCACCTGTATCCTCTTGACCGTATGTCTAATTGCTGTGGTATTCGCTACTCTATCAACTAGACCAAAGGTGACTGAAGGAAAATTTACCCGAGAGGATATTGAAAAAAAACGATCAAACCTCCTCTTCTTCGGTAATTATTACAACATGGAAATCAAGGATTTTCACTGGGGAATGATGGAAATGATCAAAGATAGTGACTTCCTCTACAGCTCTATGACTAGAGATCTCTATTTCCTAGGCAAAGTTCTTGCTCAAAAATATAAATACCTTAGTATTTGCTATTCAGTCTTTATGTATGGTCTTATTGTTTCCGTAATTGCCTTTGCAATTTCCTTTTTCAATTAATATTTTGTGTTCGCATAAACTAAATGTGTGTTACCTTTGTTCCATAATGTCAATCAATAAACAACAAAATTATGCTCGAGGCAAGAATTGAAAATGCGCTTAATGATCAGATAGCAATGGAGTGTACCGCTTCATTCGTATATCTGTCTATGGCAAACTGGTGTGAACAGGAAGGACTCGGCGGTTGTGCCCAATTTCTTTATCTACATTCAGAGGAAGAAAGAAATCACATGCTGAAACTCATTCACTATATTAATAGCGTAGATGGTAAAGCTATCATACCGCAAATACAAACAATTAAAAATAGTTGGGATGGTATAAGAGCCCTACTAGAAGAAGTGTATGAGCACGAGAAAAAAGTCACAGCCAGCATTCACGAGATCGTAGGTATCTCACAAGAAATTAAAGATTTCCGAACACAGAATTTCCTACAGTGGTATGTGGACGAACAATTGGAAGAGGAAACACTCGTTAAGGATATTCTTGATACAGTTAGACTGATCGGTAATGGTCCGCAAAGTTTATATTACATAAACAAAGAGCTTGAGAAAAGATGTAATGCTGAAGAGGCAGAAGCAGAAGCATAAAAAAAAAGGCACTGAATTTCAGTGCCTTTTTTTATTTCCCCCGATTATTAATCAGAGGAAGAACGATAAGTGCCAAAGCACCAAAAAGCACATTCGCACCAATCTGAATCGTAAAGAAAATAATATTTGCAAAGGAGAAACTATCCGCAGAAGTAAGTCCAAAAACAAATGTTAAACAAGCTCCAACTAAGGCATGATAAGTACCCATACCTCCTGGTGTTGGGATGACAATTCCTAAACTACCAACCACGAAAAGCAAAAGACCTGCCGTAGCACCTAAGTGAGCAGTAGGCCCAAAGGCATATAAGCCAACCCATATCATCACAAAATACATGACCCATATTAGCACAGAGTGAAACAGAAACCAGAAAGGTCTGTCAATGTTTCGAATAGACTTAACTCCTTCTAAAAAGCTGAGAATTTTCTTAACCATGAAGTTTTCAGGAAACTTTTTAATGAAATAGAAGAGCGAAAAGAATCCAGCCAAACCCAATACAACCAATATTCCAAGAATTTTAGTACCACTAAAAGATAGTGGCATCGAATCCAGGAATGCACTCAATTCATTGAAGGAAAACAAGAAAGCCAATAGTATAGCAATCAAGAGACTAAATACATCGATTACTCGATCGACCACTACCGTTCCCATTACCTTTTCAAATTCAGCCTTCTCATACCTTGCAAGTGTACCTGCTCGCACAAACTCTCCAATCCTTGGGAATCCAAGATTTGCAAAGTAACCTAGCATGATCGTAAAAAACCCATTTAAAGGCTTAATATTTAAACCCAAAGGTCTAAGAAGCATTTGCCATCGAGCAGTCCTACTAATATTACTGATCGTGTAAGCAATTAATACCATAAATAACCAGAAAAAATTAGCAGAAGTAAAATCTGTAATAAGCTTATCAAGAAGACTACAATCCTCTAGAGGGACTCCATCAACCCTACACTGCTCGAGGTAAGCCTCATTTTGTGATCTAAAAATCAAATATAAAATAGATGCCCCGAGCCCAAAAAAGAGTGTGGCTTTTAAAATATTTAGTAGTTTTTTCTTCAAAATTTATTCGCTTTAAGCTAGTGTATTTCCTGCTTTAGGAAATACAGTAACTGGAGAAAAATCCTTTGCCTCTTCGGGAGTCATCCAAGCATAAGCAATTATGATTAGCTCATCCCCCACCTGCGTTTTTCGCGCTGCTGCGCCATTCAGACAGATTATACCAGATTTACGAGCACCTTTTATAACATAGGTTTCCAATCGCTCTCCATTATTATTATTTACAACCTGAACACGCTCACCAGCAATCAAATTTGCAGCATCCATGAGATCTTCATCAATTGTTATACTGCCAATATAATTAAGATTGGCCTCAGTTACCCGCACTTGGTGCAGCTTTGATTTAAAAACATTAATAAGCATAAAGAAATTTTATCCAATTGAATATTCCCTTTCAATTACAATATTATCGATAAGTCGGACACCGTTTGCCCAAACTGAAATACATAACACGATAGGTGAAGGCACAGCCGATTCTAAGATTTGTAATGTGCTTGCATCTGCAGCTATTAAATATTCTACCTCTAGATGCTCTGAGTGATTGATTTTAGCTTTTGCAGCCTCCAACAATTGATCCAGTTTGTCGAAACTATAGTGCTCTCTAAGCCAAGTTAAAGTCTGGTAAATAACATTAGCAGCTTCTTTTGCCTCTTCACTCAACAACAAATTCCTACTACTCATTGCCAATCCTCCAGCCTCTCGTTCTGTAGGTACACTGACCACTTCCACATCATAATCAAATTGCTCAACAACACGCTTAACAATCTGAACTTGTTGATAATCCTTGGCTCCAAGATACATGCGGTGAAAAGGCATAAGATCAATAAAACGCTTAATAACCTCTCCAACTCCAAAGAAATGACCTGGCCTGAAAGCACCCTCCATCTGACTATCCAATCCCTTAAAATCAAAAACTGGCTTCTCGTAATCTCCACTTGGGTAGACCTCTTCTACCTTAGGCAGATATAATACAGTACAATTTTCCAATTCAAGTTTTGCTGCATCCTGATCAATCTGAACTGGATAAGAATCAAAATCTGACTGCTCATTGAACTGTGCAGGGTTAACAAATATAGTACTCAGTGTAATATCATTAGCCGCATTACTAGCCCGAACCAAAGCCATGTGCCCCTCATGCAAAGCGCCCATAGTTGGCACAAAACCGATAGTTTTACCAGCTTCCTCTGACGCCTCTAAATACGTCTTAAGTGCATTTACCTCCTTGAATATCAACATCCAAAACAAGCGTTTATTAAAAAATCATTTTAATCGATTGCAAAATTAATCAAATCCCACACATTTTTATATTCAGAATGTCTAAGAAAGTGCTTTTCCCATTTTTTTACAATTCATTGAGCATTTACAAGAGCCAATGAAACAATTAATTAGGTCTTCTAATCTAAAAAACGGTATAGTTTTAGTATATTTGTAACTAATTTTATCTAATCTTCACAAATAAGAAAGGGATATGAGTAAAAAGAGAGTTCTAATAGTAACTCAGGAGATGCAACCGTACACTGAACTCAACGAAATCTCTGAAATAGCAAGAAAACTTCCACAATTATATCAATCAAATAACCTTGAAGTCCGTGTCCTTATGCCAAGGTTCGGCACAATTAATGAGCGAAGACACCGTCTTCACGAGGTTGTTAGATTGTCTGGAACGAATATTATTGTGGATGACGATGATTACCCATTAATCATCAAAGTTGCTTCTTTACCAGGAGCAAGAATGCAAGTGTATTTCCTAGATAATGAAGATTTCTTCAAAAGAAAGTTCATGTTAGAGGATGCTGAAGGAAAAGGTTTCGAAGACAATGCAAATCGAATGATATTCTTCTGCAAATCAGTAATTGAAACTGTTAAAAGATTTGGATGGCCACCAGATGTTATACACTGTCATGGTTGGATGACTAGCCTTATTCCAAGTTATCTTAAAGATGCTTATTCGAACGAACCACTTTTCAATAATACGAAGCTGGTTTATTCCGCTTATAATAGTCCGCACGAATCCTCATTTAATGCAGAAAGTTTTATCGAGACGGCACTTACTAGAAATCTAGAAGAAAAGGATCTTGATATTTTCAAGGATGCAAATGGCAATATAAATCTGAACAAAGGCGCTATGCTTAGATCAGATGCAATTATATTAGCAAGTGATCAAGTTAACGAGGATGCTAAAAATACCTTTGAAAGTATGGACGCTCCAAAGCTTGATGCAAATCAGGATATCGAGGACAAGCTTCCCTTATATTGGGAATTTTTCGAACCATTAGTTGCAGAAGAACAAGAAACAGAATAAATATTTATTCTGATAATTAAAGCAATAATGCACTTTTATAAGGATATGATACAACCAATGGATACAAAAGCTATTCATTGGTTTATATTTTCTATTTAATTACCCTTGACAAGCATGAACAATAAATCTTCAGTTTTAGCTATAGCTGCATTAAGTATTGCAGTATTATTTAGCGCGTGTAATGAGACTACAAATATTGGTTCGGATATTCTGGACCAAGATTTTCTTAGTACAGAATTCTCAGATACTATTACTCTAAATACACTTACGCTCTACGGAGATTCAGTAATTACATACTATCCTTATAGTGCAAGTAATCCACATCCAGGAGGATTTTTATTCGGTAATTTCACGGATCCTGTTTTTGGAAAAATGAACGCTTCCGTTTACACAGAAGTGGGTCCAAGCGCTGATGATATACCTCAAGGCACAGTGAACATTGATTCTGTTGTGCTAGAACTCCCATACTATCAAGCAGGCATCTATGGATCTGTTGAAAACCCAATGGATATTAGAGTTTATAAATCAGAAGAGCGAATCCAAGATAGCATAATCTATAATACGGAAACAAAATTAGTAGGTGATGAAATTGGAGCAGCAACAGTAACTCCAATCCTAACGGATAGTTTTGATGTTTACTTCCCAATAAACACACCTACGGATTCTATGATAAATGTAAAGACTAGAGTTCCTACTCACCTTAGAATCCCACTTGAAAATAGTTTTGGGGAAGAAATTCTGTCCCTCGAACCAGATTCTATATATGGCGACCCTGATTTGTTTAAAGAACAACTAAAAGGCCTTTTCCTAGAATCTATCAGTGAAGACCAAGGTGTTCTTGCCTTAGAATTATTGAGAAATAACACAAACTCACCGTATTATTTCCCATCTATTCGAGTA
>Ga0206130_10007207_pt1 | contig 12391 bp, 9 predicted proteins | sample Helgoland_Spring_9_FD_148637 | JGI IMG/M metagenome (GOLD analysis project Ga0206130, IMG submission 148637) | Pelagic subsurface seawater microbial communities from Kabeltonne, Helgoland, North Sea - Helgoland_Spring_Bloom_20160512_1 | ecosystem: Environmental > Aquatic > Marine > Epipelagic ... | reverse complement strand
GCGCCGCCAACTGAACCCAACAGCTTGATTCCCAAAGGGGGATGACATGACGATTTCCGACAAGGAAGTGGGCGCGCCCGACACCACGCGTCGCCAGATGATCCGGTGGTTCGGCACCGCTTCGGCAATGGCAGGCGGCCTGGCCCTGCTCGAAGGGTGCAACGACGATGTCGTGGGTTCGGAAAATGTGAAGACGCCGACACCGACCGCGTCTGCCACCGCGACGCCGGCACCGGTGCCCAGCTATACCGCGACCGACAATGACCGGCTGAACTTCCTGCTTCAGCTTCACTATCTTTACGGCAGCTATCTGGTGCGCGGCCTGAATGGCGGGACCCTGTCCGCCTCGCTCACCACCGGCACGGGCACGGCGGGCAGCGTGTCGGGCGGCCGGGCCGTGACCTTCACCGATGGCGGGACCCAGGCGATGGTCGGCGAAGTCGCCAGTGCCGTGCTGGGCCGGATCGGCTTTTTGCGGCGGACGTTGGCCGGGGCGACGACGGCGCAGCCTGCGCTCAACATCGCGGGCGGGCAGAATGGCCCGTTCGACATGATCGCCCGCGTGCCCTCGGACACGCCGCCGGCCAGCTTCTTCGATCCCTATAGCTCGCAGGAGGATTTCCTGTTGGGTGCGGTCGCGCTGTCGGCGGTGATCATGACGGCGTCCGTGGATCAAAGCTATCAGGTCAGTGCCGGGATGAGCGGCGGCGTGGGGGCCTTTGCCGCCGGTACCGCCGCCAGCGACGGCGTGATCCGCAATGCCCTGTATCAATGGGCTATTCTTCAGGATCGATCGTTGCCCGCCGCGCAGGTGCTGTTCGAGCGTTCATGGCGCATGGCGGAAGCCCGCAACCGGCTCGACGGTCCGCGGGACCTCGACGCCGGCATCGGCTGGTTCGGCGGCGCCACCGATTTCGGTTCGCGCATTCAGTTGCGGGACGATGGCAACTGGATCGCCCTGCGTCGCACGCCAGAGGAAGCCTTGGGCATCCTTTACGCATCCGGCACGTCGGCATCCTCGGGCGGATTTTTCCCCAGCGGCCTGAACGGGCTGATCAAGACCAGTGGGAACAACATCGTCTGATCCCTCCGGTCGCGCACCGCCGGGGCCCCTCTCCGGTGGTGCGCGCAACCTCGCGAGCGAAGAGGGTTTCCATACCCTCTTCGCATTTTGCCATAGGGCGCGCGATCGCTCATCCGGGGCGGTAAAGCCTGTGTCGAGCCTTGGTCATGCCGGCGCCGCGCCGCTCGGCGCAGCGAGGTCGTCCTGCGCCAGCCGCTCGATGGCCCAAGCGGTCACCACGCTTTGCAAGGCATGGATGGCCCAGCGCTCGGCGGCCTTTCGCCGGCCGGCTTCCACCTCACCCTCGGTAATGCCGAGGATCGGAGCGATGCCGGCGATATTCACGGCATAGAGGGCCGTGCCGTACAGCACACCCAGAATCGCGGGAGGCAGGTCGGGCAAGGCCCGGCGCAGCGGCGGGTACAAGGCCGCGAAGCCGACCGAGGCGCCCAGATGGTTCGCCAGTTCCACCGCGCTGGTGCCGGCATCACCGATGACGGCGCGCGAGCCGGTATTCCGATCGATCCAGTCGACCGAGTCCCGATCGAGCGTCTTGCCGAGCACGCCTGACTTTCGCCCGGCCACCATCGCCGCCGTCGTCACGAGGCCGGCCAGTAGCCCGCCGATCACCACCGCTTTGCCGGTCTTCATCATCCGCTCCTTCATTGCGGAAGGATAACTCGGCAAGCGGTCGCCGGGTCCGCCCCTTTGAATGCGCAGGCACGGCCGGTCACGCGATGGGCTTCACGCCGATTTTCCGGATTCGATAGCGCTTGGAACGGCGCCCATGCGTTCACGCTCGACGCGACAGGAGTGGACAGGCATGGACAAGGCGACGGACGAACGATGGATGCGGTTGGCGCTGCAGGTCGCGCGCTCCAAGGGGAGCGATCCGTCGACCTCGCCTTTGGGATGCGTGATCGTGCGGGGTGGGCAGGTGCTGGCCGCCGAACGCAATCAAACGCACGAACTGCCCGACGCCACCGCCCATGCCGAGATGATGGCGATCCGCCGGGCGTGCGAAAGCGTAGGCGATTTGGAGCTGCGCGACGCGACGCTTTATTCGACGCTGCAACCCTGCGGCATGTGCACCATGGCCTCGATCTGGTCCAAGGTCGGGCGCGTCGTCTATGGCGCCGGCCGGGAGGATGTGCATCCCATGTATTTCGAGGCACGGCATGTCGACACGCTGTCTTTCATCGCCAAAGCCTATCGCGACGATATCGTGATCGAGGGCGGTTGCCTGGCCGAGGAATGCGCCACCCTTTATTATGGCCCGGACGAAGATCTGCCGCCCGAGGAACAGGCCAATCTCTAAGACGGTCCTGATGCGCCGGTAAGCCGATCAAAAGATTGTGTAAGCGCTGCCGCGCATGAGCTAAAGGGTGGGAGCCAAGTCGCGCCCTCGGCGCACAGCGAACCAGGGGGGGCGGGGCATGATCGCGGCGAATGGGAACGCCTCCATCACAATGTCGGGCATTGGCGTGACGGCCACAGTTGGCCTTGCATCAGGCGCCACCCCGCCTTGTACGGGCTCCAAGCCTGTCGGTGCGCAGCATGGCTGACGGACTTCCGACCTGTCGCCTCGACGATGTGCTCATCACCGGGGCTTTGGCGCATCGCCCCGTTCGTCCCGCCGATCACCAGCTCGAGGCCGATGCCATGGCGTCTCTGGCGGAGGAGCTCGCCACCCATCCGGAAAGGTTATTGCAGACGCTGTGCGACCATATCGTCGCGCAGGGGATTGCCGGGTCCGCCGGGATCAGCCTGCTGAACCCCGAAAATGGCGGCGACCAGTTCCAATGGGTCGCGCTGGCCGGGGCATGGGCACGGCTTCGCGGTGGGGTCATGCCGATCGACGCCAGCCCCTGCGGCATCGTGGTCGCGCGGCGGGCGATGCAGTTGTTCGAGCATCCGACACGGTTCTTCGGGCACGGTGATATCGAGCCGCCGATTCACGAACTGCTGCTGGTGCCCTTCTTCCACCAAGGCGAGCCGATCGGCACCTTGTGGATCATCGCGCATGATCCGGATCGCAAGTTCGACCGGGAGGATGGTCGGCTGCTCGAACGGCTGAGCCGGTTCGCCGCGGCGGGCTATCAGATGACCCGTGCCTTGCAGGCCGCACGGCTCAGCCAGAGCGAATTGGAGGTGAGGGTCGAGGAACGGTCGCGCGCCTTGCGCGAAAGTGAGGAGCGGCAGGTGTTCCTGCTGCGTCTGTCCGATGCGCTGCGCGCCGAGACGAGCGTGGCGGGGGTGGCGCAATGCGGGCTGGGGATGCTGGCCGATCGACTGGCGCTCGACCGATGCTATATCGCCAAGTTCGCGCGGGACGACGACCGCGTCGCTTTCGTCGAACAGATCGGCAATGCGCGTACGTCGCCGCTGCCCGCCGCCATCCGCCTGTCCGATTTTCCGCCGACGGCGCAGGCGGCGTTCCAGCAGACATGGGTCATCGACGACATCCCCGCATCCTCGCTGCCCGAGATGGACCGGCGGCGTTTGACGGACCTGGGTATCGGCGCGCTGGCGACGGTGGTGCTGAACAAGGGAACGGAGGAGCCGGGCTGGTCGCTGGGCGCGATCACGGCAGCACCGCGTCCTTGGTCGCGCGGTGAGGTCGCCCTGATCGAAGATGTGGCGGAGCGAATCTGGACCGCGATGGAACAGGTTCTCATCCAGGCGACCCTGCGCGTCAGCGAAGAGCGGCTGCGGCAGTTCGGCGAGGCATCGCAGGACATATTGTGGCTGCGCGATGCCGAGACGTTGCAATGGCAATATCTGACCCCCGCATTCGAGGCGATTTACGGCCTCCGTCGCGACGAGGTCATGGTGGGCGACCATTATCGCGGCTGGCTCGACATGATCGTGCCCGAGGATCGCCCGCTGGCCGAAACCCATATCAGCCGCGTGCGAGCGGGCGAGCATGCGGTGTTCGAATATCGCATCCGGCGGCCGGGCGACGGCGCGATCCGCTGGCTGCGCGATACCGATTTCCCGATCGCCGATGAAGGGGGCCGGGTCCGGCTGATCGGCGGTATCGGCGAGGACATCACCGACGCCAAGCTGGCGCAGGAACGGATCGAGCAGAGCGAGGAGCGGCTGCGCAGTGCCGTCGAGGTCGGTCGGCTGGGCCTATGGGACTGGGACGTCATTTCCCATGAAGTGCACTGGTCGGACGAGCATTTCCGCATGGAGGGCTATGCGGTTGGCGAGGTGAAGCCCAGCTATGAAAGCTGGCTGGCGCGCGTGCACCCCGATGACCGCCTGGCGGCGGAGGCGTTGTTGAATGTCGCCATGACCGAGCGCCGCGAATTCGACCATGAATTCCGGGTCGTCCATCCCGATGGCTCGATCCACTGGCTGCATGGGCGCGGACGGTTCTTCTATTGTCAGGGGCAGCCGATCCGCATGGTCGGCGCGGTCGTCGAGACGACCGACCGCCGGATGTGGGCGGAACGCCAGCAGGTGCTGATCGCCGAGTTGCAGCACCGGACGCGCAACCTGATCGGGGTGGTTCGCTCCACCGCCGAAAAGACTGCCCGGTCGAGCGCCGATCTCAGCGAATTTCAGGAGAAGTTCGAGGATCGGCTGGACGCGCTGTCCCGGGTCCAGGGGTTGCTGTCGCGGCTGAACGATCATGACCGGGTGACTTTTGGCGACCTGATCCGCACCGAATTGTCGGCGCTGGGTGGCGGACCGGACCGGGTGACGCTGGACGGGCCGCCTGGCGTGCGGCTGCGATCCTCGACCGTCCAGACACTGGCGATGGCGTTGCACGAGCTGGGCACCAACGCCGCCAAATATGGTGCGCTGGCGCATCAGACGGGCCGGTTGACGGTGCGCTGGTCGCTCGATCCCGCCGGACCGGGCGAGCAGCCCTGGCTGCACATCGACTGGCGCGAAAGCGGGGTGGCGATGCCGCCACAGGGCTCGGCGCCGCAAGGGACGGGGCAGGGGCGCGAACTGATCGAGCGCGCGCTTCCCTATCAGTTGAGCGCGCGCACGACCTATCGGCTGGAGGCGGACGGGGTCCACTGCACCATCGCCATTCCGGTGTCGGCGAGCGGGGCGGACGAGAATGGGTCGGCTGCGCTCGCACTGACCTGAGGCCGGTCAGCCGGGACGTGGCAATCGCCGCTCGACCAGGATCACGCCCAGCCCGGCGGCGGTGAGGCAGGCGGCCAGGAACAGCATCGGCGCGGTATCGCTGCCCGCCCAGTCGCGCAGCGTGGGGACGATCGCCTGGGCGATGAAGCCGCCCAGATTGCCGACCGAATTGATCGCCGCGAACCCCGCCGCCGCGCGGGCGCCCGAGAGGAAACGTGGCGGCAGCGTCCAGAAGACGGGCTGACCCGAGAAGATCGCGGCCGCCGCCAGGCTGAGACAGGCGAAGCGCAAGGCGACGTGTCGACGACCACGCTCAGCACCAGCAGTAAAGCGCCGAGCAGCGCCGGTCCGGCGGCATGGCCGATCGGGTTGCGATAGCGCGCGGCATGACGCGGCACGCCCCACAGCGCGATCGCGACCAGCGTCCAGGGGATGATATTGAGCAGCCCATTGGCGGTGTTCGACACGCCGAACCCGCGCACGATCGTCGGTAACCAATAGCTGAGCCCATAGGCCCCCAGCGGAAAGCCGATATATACCAGGCAGAGCAGCAGGACGCGCCCGTCGCGCAGCGTCGTCCAGATGTCGCCATGCCCGGTCGGGGGCGTCTCCGCCGGAACGGCCAGCTCGGCGGCCAGCCAGCTCTTCTGGTCCGGGCTCAGCCAGCGCGCGGTTCCGGGGGCCCGCGGCAGCAGGAAGAAGACGACCGGCGCCAACAGGACCGCGGGGAGGCCGGTCGCCAGGAACACCCATTGCCATCCCGCCAGCCCCAGCGCGCCGTCCTGATCGAGCAGCCAGCCGCCGATCGCTCCGCCGACCGCATTGGCGACCGCGCTCGCCAGCATGAACAGTCCGACCGCACGGGCGCGATAGCGGGCCGGGAACCACAGGGTCAGGACATAGAGCACGCCGGGGAAGAATCCCGCCTCCGCCACGCCCAGCAGGAAGCGCAGCAGATAGAAGATCGGCGCACTGGGCGTGAAGGCGAGCAATATGGTCACCACCCCCCAACTGGCGATGATCCGGGTGAACCAGATATGCGCGCCCATCCGGTGGAGCAGGATGTTGCTCGGCACCTCGAACAGGAAATAGCCGATGAAGAACAGCGAGGCGCCCAGCCCGAACGCGGCTTCGCTGAGCCCCAGCGCATCGACCATCTGCAGCTTGGCATAGGAGATATTCTGCCGGTCGATATAGGCGACCAGATAAAGCAGGCCGAGCAGCGGCATCAGCCGCCAGCTAATCCGGCGGACGGTCGCCTGTTCCATATCGGGCATGGGCTCTCCTTCTTCTCTTTCTCCCATCGCTACCGTGAGTTGCGACGATAGGCGAGGAAAGAAGACGCATGGCGGCCTCGGTCGCCGGCTATAGCGTGTCACCTAAAATGGGTTATGATGAACGCATCCATGTCCGGTTGGGCGGTGTGAGGGAATATTCATGTCCGATCGCGATACCCCGCCCTTTGCAGACCTGTTGCGCGATGGCGGCGGCTGCGGCCTCCTGATCGCCGCGCGCGACTGGACGAGCAGGGGGCTGGGGCCGATCGAGAGCTGGTCCGCCAGCCTGCGCACCGCGACGCTGATGCTGCTCCATTCGCCGGTGCCGATGGTGATGCTGTGGGGCGAGGACGGCATCATGCTCTACAATGATGCCTATTCGCTCTTTGCCGGCGGGCGCCACCCCGAGCTACTGGGGGCCCGGGTGCGCGAGGGATGGCCCGAGGTCGCCGACTTCAACGATAACGTCATGCGCGTCGGCTTGGCAGGCGGCACGTTGCGCTATCAGGATCAGGAACTCACCCTCTATCGCCACGGCGCGCCGGAACAGGTGTGGATGAACCTGGATTATTCGCCGGTCATCGATGAGAGCGGCCGGCCGGCGGGTGTGCTGTGCGTGCTGGCCGAGACGACCGAGCGGATCGCGGCCGAGCGGCGGCAGAGGACCGCTGAGGCGGCATTGGTCGAGAGCGAGGCGCGGTTCCGCCTGATGATCGACACCGTGCCGCAGATCGTCTGGATCGCCGATGCCGAGGGGCGGATGGAGTTCCTCAACCGGCAATTCTCCGATTATACGGGCGAGGGCTTTGCGGCGCGGACACCCAGGGAGATGGCCGGGGCCTTCATCCATCCCGATGACGGGCCGCAGGTGGTGAGGGCGTTCCAGGCGGCGCGCGACGCGGCGGGGCCGCACCTGTTCGAACATCGCATCCGCGCGGCCTCGGGCGAATATCGCTGGTTCCTCGACCGGGCCAATCCCTACCGTCATCCCGATACGGGCGAGATAGAACGCTGGTTCGGCGTGTCGGTCGACATTCACGATCGCAAGATCGCCGAGGACCGGCTGCGCGAGTTGAACGCCACGCTGGAGCAGCGGGTCGCTGAACGCACCGCCGAGCGCAATATCCTGGCGACCCTGATCGAATCGACCGACATCATGGTGATGGCGATCGATATGGATTTCACCATCCTGGCGCTGAACGCCGCCAATGCTGATGAATTCGAACGGGTCTTCGGCGTCAGGCCCCGCGCGGGCGACAAAATGCTCGATCTGCTGGCCGACGACCCCGAGCGCCGCGAGGAGGTGCGTCGCGGCTGGTTGCGCGGCATGCAGGGACAGCGGGTGACCTTTGTCGAGCAGTTCGGCGATCCCGACCGCGACCGCCCCAGTTACGAGATCAGCTTTCATCCGCTGTTCGACGAACAGGGCCGCCAGGACGGTGTGTTCCAGTTCGTCACCGACGTCACCGAGCGGCTGCGTCGTGACGCGCAACTCGTCGAGACGATGGACGCGCTCCGCCAAGCGCAGAAGATGGAGGCGATGGGCCAGTTGACCGGGGGCGTGGCGCATGACTTCAACAATCTGCTCACCCCGATCGTCGGCACGCTCGACCTGTTGCAGCAAAAGGGGCTGGGCGGTGCGCGCGAGCAGCGGTTGGTCGCCGGCGCCGCCCAGTCGGCCGAGCGGGCACGGACGCTGGTGCAGCGCTTGCTGGCCTTTGCACGGCGTCAGCCTCTGCAACTCATCTCGGTCGACATGGCGGCGCTGGTCGCGGGGATGCAGGATCTGGTGGCCAGCACGACCGGTCCGCAAATCCTGGTCGAGATCAATGTCGCGCCCGATCTGCCCCCCGCCGATGCCGATCCCAATCAGGTCGAGATGGCGCTGCTCAACCTGGCGGTGAATGCGCGCGATGCGATGCCCGGCGGCGGTACGCTGCGCATCACGCTGGCGGCCGAGCATCTGGCCGAGGGGCGGCTGATCGGCAGCCATGGCGCGCTGTTGCCGGCCGGTCGCTATGTGCGCCTGTCGGTCGCCGATACGGGCAGCGGCATGCATGCGGAGACGCTGGCCCGTGCGGTCGAGCCCTTCTTCTCGACCAAGGGAATCGGCAAGGGCACCGGGCTGGGCCTGTCGATGGTCCATGGCCTGGCATCGCAAATGGGTGGTGCGCTGACAATCAGCAGCGAGCCCGGTGTGGGCACCCAGGTCGATCTGTTATTGCCATGCGGCACCACGGCGGTCGAAGCCGCGACCCCGGGTGAGGTGCGTCAGGCGGATGGGATACGCAGCGGCCGTGCGCTGCTGGTCGATGACGAGGATCTGGTTCGGCACAGCACCGCCGACATGCTGGTCGATCTGGGCTATGACGTCATCGAGGCGTCCTCGGCGGAAGAGGCGATGCGGATCCTCAACGATGGCGCGACATTTGACCTGCTGGTCACCGACCATCTGATGCCCCGCATGACCGGCACCGAACTGGCCGCGCTCGTCGCGGCGCGGCGGCCGGGCATGGCGATCCTGCTGGTCTCGGGCTATGCCGAGACCGAGGGCGTCGCCTCCGACCTGACCCGGCTGACCAAGCCGTTCCGCAAGGACGAACTGGCGAAAAGCCTGTTGTCCTTGTCCGCGGGTCTGGACGCCGCCACGGTCGATTAGCGGAACGCCAGAGTTAGCATGTCTGGACTGATACAGATAAGTGTACATCCGGATCTGCGATATCTATTTGTTAAACAAGGATAAAATCAGGAACTGGGCCGCTTGCGACCGGTTGGGGTAGCATGCGTATCCATCATCTCAATTGCGGGACCGACTGCCCCCTGGGCGGCGCGCTGTTCGACGGATGCAGCCATGGGTTGTTGGGGCATCTGGTGTGCCATTGCCTGTTGATCGAAACCGATGACCACGGGCTGGTGCTGGTCGACACCGGTTATGGCCTGAAGGACGTCGCGCACCCGCATCGACGTCCCGATCCCCGCATCACCCTGGCGTGGCGCGCGATGCTGAACATCCGTTTGCGTGAGCAGGAGACCGCGATCCGCCAGATCGAGGCGCTGGGCCATGACCCCCGCGACGTACGGCATATCGTTTTGACCCATCTCGACTTCGATCATGCCGGCGGGCTGGAGGATTTCCCCAACGCGACGGTGCATGTGATGCAGCGCGAATATGACGACGCGGCCGCCCCGCATGCCGGCATCATCGCGCGGCATCGCTGGCGCTCGCGGCAATGGGACGGCGTCACCCGTTGGCAACGCCATAGCGCATCCGGCGAGCCATGGTTCGGTTTCGATGCGGTGCGAGATCTGCCCGGCCTGCCGCCCGAAATCCTGCTGGTGCCCTTGCCGGGTCATACATGGGGGCATGCCGGGGTCGCCGTCCGGCAGGATGGCGGCCGCTGGCTGCTCCATGCCGGCGACGCTTATTTCTATCGCGGCGAGATGCGAGAGGCGCGGCGGCGCTGCACCCCGGGCCTGCGCGCCTATCAGCGACTGATGGAGGTCGACGCCGCCAGCCGCATCGCCAACCAGGCGCGGCTGCGTGCGCTGTCGATCGATCGCCGGGACGCGGTGACGCTGACCTGCGCGCATGATCCGTTGGAATGGGAACGCTGCCGCGCCGGCGATCCGCTCTGAGGTTAAGGCTCGACCCGGACGCCTCCTGTCGTCAGACTGGGTGGATCGACGGGAAGAGGAAGCAGCCGATGGAGCATCATGTCGTCGCAATCGTGCCGGCCAGCGACATGGAGGCGAGCACGGCCTTTTATCAGTTGCTCGGCTTTTCGGTGGCGGCGGACTTCGGGCCGTATCGCATCCTGGAGGACGGACGTGGTTGGCACCTGCATCTCAACCACATGCCGGGCTGGCCCGCACGGGTCGAGGACAATCCCTTCGGCCTGTACCTCTATGTTGAGGATGTCGATGCGGTCGCCGATCGGGTGCGCGACCGGATCATCGAGCCCGGCACGCCGCATGCCAAGCCTTGGGGTACTTATGAATTCGCGGTCAGCGATCCCACCGGGGTGCTGGTGCGGATCGGGCGGATCATCCGCTGATCTTTCTCCCCCTTTGGGTGGGGAAGGTGTTGTTTCCACTCAGTGCAGCTTGGCGATCGACAGCCCGTCTTCCTTGGCACGCGCCTTCACCGACTCCTCGCTGCGGGTCAGCGCCTTGGCGATCGCCTTGAGCGCCATGCCCTTCTTGGCAAGCGTGTGGAGTTTCTGAATCTCGTCGGGCCGCCAGGGCTGGCGGTGTCTCTCAAAACGTTCGGCCATATCCGCATGATAGCGTGATTCCGTCCCCCTGACCATGCGCGCGGCCCGCATGATGGCTGGCTTACAAATGCGTCATCTAGGGCAGCAACGCTTGCCTTCCCATCGCGGTGCAGCGAAGCAGGTGCTTCCGGGAGACTTTATATCATGCGAGTGTCATTATGCGCTTATACGCCCTTCTGTGCTGTGTCGCTTCGTCCGCAATAGCCTATCCGGCTCTGGCGCAGACGCGGGGCGTGCCCACGCCCGACACGGACCAGACGCAGGCCAGCGGCAATGTCAGCGACATCGTCGTGACCGCCAAACGGCTCGACAGCGCGCGCGAGCATATCCAGCCGAGCCTGGGCGCGTCGAATTACGAGATCACCAGCGATACCATCAAGGCACTGCCCGGCGGAGAGAACCAGCAGTTCAACCAGATCCTGCTCCAGGCCCCCGGCATTGTGCAGGACGGTTTCGGCCAGTTCCATGTCCGCGACGACCATAACGGCCTGCAATATCGCATCAACGGCACCATCCTGCCCGAAGGGCTGGCGGTGTTCGGCCAGACCCTGTCGCCACGCCTGGTCGACAAGGTCAACATCCTGACCGGCGCGCTGCCCGCGCAATATGGCCTGCGCACGGCGGGCGTGATCGACATCACCACCAAGAGCGGGCTGTTCCAGAATGGCGGTACCGCGTCGATCTATGGCGGCAGCCATGATACCATCCAGCCGAGCCTGACCTATGGCGGCTCGACCGGCAGCACCAATTACTTCGTCTCGGGCGATTACCGGCACAGCGGCCTGGGCATCGAGAGCGTCGATGGCCGCTCCAACCCGGTCCATGACGATACCGATCAGTATCAGGGCTTTGCCTATGTCGACCATATCCTGGACGACCAGAACCGCGTGTCCTTCGTCGGCGGCTATTCCAACCAGTGGTTCCAGATCCCCAATCCCGTCGGGCAGCAGCCGAGCGGTAGCTGGACCGTGGGTGGGCAGAGCGCCTTCCCCAGTGAGAAACTGAACGAGACGCAGTTGGAGAAGACTGGCTTCGGCCAGCTCGCCTTCCTGCACGATGCGGAGCCTTTCACCGTGCAGGCGTCGCTCTTCGCGCGCTATTCCTCGCTACGCTACCGCCCGGATGTGCTGGGTGAGCTGCTCTACAACGGCCAAGCGCAGCAGGCCTATAAGCAGGACTTCGCGATCGGCGGGCAGATCGATGCGGTCTATCATCTGGGCGATGCGCATACCTTGCGTGGCGGGTTGCTGGTCACGCGCGACCGCTCGACCAGCGATACGACGACCCAGGTCTTTCCGGTCGACGGCAATGGCAATCAGGCGGGTGAGCCGATCGCGATCGTCGACAATAGCGGCAAGACCGCAACCAGCTTCAGCGCCTATCTTCAGGACGAGTGGAAGCTGGCGCCCAAGCTGACGCTCAATTACGGCGCGCGCTACGACCTGTATAACGGCTATCGTCGCGAGGGGCAGTTGTCGCCGCGCGTCAATCTGGTGTGGCAGCCGGATGACGTCTACACGCTGCACGCCGGCTATTCGCGCTATTTCGTGCCGCCGCCCTTCGAACTGGTCGGCAATACCAGCATCGCCAAGTTCGTCGGTACCAGTGCCTATCCGGCTGTCACCACCAACACCGTCCCCTATGCCGAGCGGCAGGATTATTTCGAT
>Ga0206130_10007205_pt1 | contig 12393 bp, 11 predicted proteins | sample Helgoland_Spring_9_FD_148637 | JGI IMG/M metagenome (GOLD analysis project Ga0206130, IMG submission 148637) | Pelagic subsurface seawater microbial communities from Kabeltonne, Helgoland, North Sea - Helgoland_Spring_Bloom_20160512_1 | ecosystem: Environmental > Aquatic > Marine > Epipelagic ... | reverse complement strand
TTCTTTTGGAACTTTGAACAGATAGAACAAGCCAATTACGAAGAAAATGGCAATGGATATAACAGAATAACGTATGTCATCAAAATAATACTCTGTAAATGCAAAAAATGCCGTTCCTAAAACAATGCCTATTTTTTCCGATACATCATAAAAAGAAAAGTAGCTCGCATGGTCCGTTGTTTCTGGCAGATACTTAGAGTAGGTAGACCGTGCAATTGATTGGATACCTCCCATAACAAGACCTACACCGGCTGCCATAATGTAAAACTCAATGGGTGTTGTAATAATATAAGCTCCTCCACATAGAAAAATCCAAATCACCACCGATATTTTTAGCGTTATTATATTTCCAATTTTAATGGACATGTTCGACATGACTTTTGCTCCAATGGCAGCCAATATTTGAATGAGCAATATTGCGATAATTAGGCCTTGACCACCATCATCTTCAGGCCAATCTATTGCTTTACTTGCAAAAATTGTAGCCAATAGCATAACGGTTTGGACACCTGAATTAAAAAAGAAGAAGGCATATAGGTACTTCTTTAATCGAGTGGTTTGCATGAATTCTTTGTATACAATTCTAAGTTCTCGAAAACCCTTCCATATGTAATCAGCCTCGGGTTTCTTTTTAAATGGATTTGTTGGCAATACTTTATACGTACGCTGTGCAAAAAAGACCCACCATAATCCAACGAGTATGAAGCTGTATTTTGTTAAATGCGTTCCAATTCCCATAATCATAGCTAGACATAAGACGAGTAAAATAACGCTACCTATATAGCCCATAAAAAAGCCTCTTGCAGAAATTTCATCTTGTTGGTCAAGTGGTGCAATTTCTGGTAAAAAGGCATTGTAAAATACCAAGCTGCACCAAAAACCGATGGAAGCGAGCATTACGGCTAGCATACTGAGCTCCATATGATTTGCATCAAAGAAGAACAAGGTACAACAAAAGAAAGCGCCGAAATAACAAAAGAATTTTAAAAATGCTTTTTTGTTTCCAGTATAGTCTGCAATACCTGAAAGAATAGGTGATAGGAAGCTCACAAACAAAAACGAAACCGATATGATTAATGAATATAGGACACTCGGTGAAACGTGGTAGCCAAAAAAGTCAACAGTGACATCATTTGTATCAATTTCATTTGAATTCAATCCTGTTTTATTAAGATAAGCCGCGGTTGTTTGGGCTTCGTAAAATATGGGGAAGATGGCTGATGAAATGACAAGACTATATACTGAATTGGCCCAATCATACATGATCCAACCTTTGATTACTTTTTTGTCCCCTTTAATACTCACAGGTTAAAAGTAAAAAATATATATGACTGCAAAGTTTTATTCGTTTCCTGCAACATAGTCTTTTAAATATGCAAAGCTAGGCATTAGGGTGCCATTTAAATTTGTCTGACTTGCACGTTCAATAATTTTATTGGTGTCTTCGCCAATTAAAGCTGGAAGAACATGTTTTATAAGCTCATTTCCGAAATCTTCAGATGCATCCTTAGGAAGCTCACAAGGTAAATTATCAACAGCCATTACTGCAATGGCTTTATCATTTAGATAATTGACCTCTGTGCCTGTTTCCGGATCATATCCATAAATCGGATTAGCTACTTTTGATGGGCGTAAGGTTGATGCAATCGGATCAGCAATATCACAAGAAATATCTGCAACTACTGAAATTCTGTTATTTTTTTTGGCGAGGTCATCTCGAGTCAATATTTTCGGAGATCTGCTACTCCAATAGTGGCAAGGAATATACATATCAGATTCAGGAACATACTGCTGAAAGCCGCGGCTATAAAGTTCAGGTTGTTTGTAGAATTCGTTTCGAATAAATTCAGAACCATCTTTCTTGACAAAATAATTTTCCACCTCTAAATGGGTAAAAACAGGTTCGTTAAATGATTCTTTCAGATAGGCCTCTGGTTTGACTTCTTTTATGGAGAGTAGCTTCATGATTTCTCGTGCGCCGTGGCCTACACGTCCGAAGCCTGTCAATACCATCTTGAAATTCATTGGAAGCTTAACCTTTTTCAACTCCGCTTCTACCTCTTTTCTATCCGCACATGCATTTGCTGGCTTTAGATCATAGAGCTTATGTTTGAGGCCAAAAGTTCTAAAACCGTTATAGCAGCCTACGATCCCTGCATAACGTCCAAATCCAATGAGGCGTATATTTCGTTCATCTTTGATAACCTCATAATCAATGAGTCGAATATTTTTCTTCAGAATTTCTTGGAGCAATTCGCGATTATAGGATTGCTTTTTGAAAGTATGTGAAAAAAACATAAACGTCTTGTTGGCAATTAAATCCTCAAGGTTTACCTCTTTCACCCCAATGATTACATCGCAGTGGGCTAAATCATCAACAATAGGTAAGCCCTCTGTCGCATATTGTTCGTCGCTGTATGTTCTAATTGGACTTTTTTGAATGAACACTTCTACCGAAGGATAGGTCTCAACGATTTGTTTGCATTGTTTAGGGGTTAGGGCAACTCTGAAATCTGGAGGTACTTTACCTTCTCTAATAATTCCTATTTTCATATCTGTCCTTTTTGAAGATAATTTTCTATAAATTCTCGAATACATCCTTCGCCACCTTTGTGTTTCAGAATAACATGAGCAATACTTTTGATTTCATTCACAGAGTCAGCCGGGCATGCTGAAAGACCAACATTTGACATTACTTCTTTGTCGTTAACATCATCTCCTATCATTGCAATTTCATTCAACGATAAACCTTTTTCCTCAATCCAAGATTGTAATACGGTCATTTTAGAATCTCTACCAACATAGCATTTTTTAATTCCAAGCATGTCAGCTCTTCTTTGAACAATTTCGGAAGAAAACCCAGAAGAAATTATCCCCACCTCAATTTCCGAATCACGAAGCTTTAAAATACCCATACCGTCTTTGGTATTGAATTTTTTTATTTCATCACCTTGTGCTGTGAAAAACATTCCACCATCAGTCATAACTCCATCAACATCTAAAATCAGAAGCTTTATTTTTTTAATTTTTTCTTTGAGAGATGTCTCAAAGAATACCCCTTTAAAGAGTAAGGTGTGTAAATCAATTTCGTATTCCTCGCAAATGGCTTCAAGATCAAACAAGCTCATTTCCATTACATGGTCAACCTCGAAATCTTTAAGAAATTCATTGAAGTCGAGCCCAAATTTGGAACAGATGCCTTTTATGTTTTGCTCTAATGTCATCTTATTTAATTTTTCTACCTAGACATTCAGCCAAAGGTTGTAGTTCTTGATGTAAATTTCTAAAGGCATTGTAATCCAATTGCTGCGATGCATCAGACTTAGCGCTAGCAGGGGTTGGGTGTGTCTCAATAATCAATCCTTCTACATTCATTGCCATACATGCCTTTGTTAATGAAGGTACGCCATAAGCGTAACCCATTGCATGCGATGGGTCCAATATAATTGGAAGGTTTGTATGCTCTTGTAACCAAGCAACACCACATAAATCAAGCGTAAATCTTGTTTTAGTTTCAAAGGTCCGGATACCTCTTTCACATAAAATCACATTTGAATTCCCGCCAGACAAAATAAATTCTGCTGCCTGCACAAATTCTTGAAGTGTGGTACCAAAGCCCCTTTTAATCATAACAGGCTTTTGCGTTTTCGCACAAGCGCGCAAAATACCTTGATCGTACATAGCTTTAGCACCAATCTGAATGATATCCGTATGCGTAATTATTTCATCAACATGTGTTGCATCTCTAACTTCTGATATGATAAGATGTCCAAACTCATCCCTCATCTTTGAAAGTAGCTGCAAACCCTCTAATCCCATCCCTTGAAAAGAGTATGGACTTGTTCTTGGTTTGTAACACCCACCTCTTAATACACTGAGATTTAGATCTTTCAATAGCTGAGAAGCGGATCGGATTTGTTCCTCTGATTCTACCGAGCATGGACCACCGATGAGCAAAGTGTTTTTTTGAGCACCACCAATAGACAAGCCTTTTTTCAATTCTATTTCTCTAGTTTTATTTATGAAATCCCTAGAGGAGAGCTGCATATCTGTTGCAAAAACCCAGTGATTTTCTGCGTGGTTTCCTAGATCTTTGTCTAGTTCTTTAACAGAAGCACTCGTGATTAAAAAGTTCTTGTCCTCATTGAAGATATGAAAAGCACGATACTTTGAAGCTAGTCCTTCAATCGTCTCATTATTTGTATTTCTTTTTAGTTCAATAATCATATTTCGCCTTTAATCAAGTGCACAAAATTAACAATTCCAATTGCATTTTCTTTTTCATCGATAACAGGTAAATACATTATTGGGAATGGGCAGGATTTTATTTTTCGAAGTAACGCAAAGACTGTAGCATTTCCTTGAATTGTTATAGGATTAGTATTAATAAGGTCTTCGGGTTTAATACCCGAAGGCTCATCAATTTTTTTGAGCAATGCTTTTCTTATATCAGCGCTAGAAACAATGCCTTCTAGTCGATTATTTGAATCAGTGATTAATGCAAAACCCATGTTGCCATTTTCGACACATTGTAAAATATCTTTTGTAGATTTTTTAGCACTAACGATATGTGGCGATTCATTCAGGGGTGTCATGAAATCCCTAATGTTATACTGAGAATCTATTTCTCTTGTAGTGAGATTCATTAGCGCATTACCAATACTTGTTTCGTTAAACAAATAGGATCCGGATACCGAAGCGCTTACTCCCATATTTCTTAGGATGAAAGATACCTCAGCATTTACACCACCATCAACGTGAATTGATTTACGAGGGAATTGTCTTCTAAACTTTCTGATTTTTGAGAAGTTTTTTTGATCAAAAACTCCGCCACTTTGGCCTGGGACAGTTGCCATTATTAGAATGAAGTCCATATCATTATGGGCTTCAAATACATCAACACTTGTCGGCGTTGTTACCGCGAGTCCTTTTTTGCCTGTAATTTCTTCTGGAATATTGAGAGGTCCAGCTAAGTTTTCATATTGAAAGGTAATATATTCAACAGGTTGAGATATTAATAATGGATAGAATTTTGTTGGATCATCAGTTATTATGTGAAGGTCAATTGGAGTGTCACACCAGCTTCTGATTTCCTTAATATCCTGAAAGACTTGCGTATCATCATTACAGTCGATATGAAGTAAGTCAATTTGATGACCAACAAGATCTTTAATTACATTTTCAAGAGGTCTTTGCTTGTCACTATATATGGATGCTGATATTTTCATTTTTTAGAGTTTATTGGATGTGGTCGCTGCAAAACCTGAAATTTATTGTCACAAATAACAAGTTCGCAAGGCACAGCCTTGAAAACGTTCGCATTCAAATCATGTTGTATATGTTCTAAAATTTGAAGCTCATTAAATTCTAGTTTTTCCTTTGGGTTAAAGTCTTTTCTTAGAATAATACGAACCTCATGTTTCTGTGAAGTTTGGTCAAGAACTAGTTTTATACTCTGTTCTCGATCACCAAGATAATTTTCTTTCCTCCAATATGCTGCGAATGAAGCAGCGGTGGATTTTAAAGATTCTTGATCGTAATATACTTTCAATGAGCCATCTTCTAAAACGTAATCACCTGTTAAATTGCAAGCATAAATAAATGATAGTAAAAAGAACGATAACATTAAATTTTTGAAGACGTAAGGCATTATTTTAAGAAATAGTTCCAAAAAAAGAGGGGTAAGCTACTTTTATCGCACCGCTACAACCTCATACCTTTGCTACGTTCCCGTCCTGGAGGATTCAGAGGGAGCTGGTCGTAAAAGACTTACCCCGCGCAAATATATTAAGAACTTTCGAATTAGTTGAAGAATTATTCTTCGGGAATTGCTTTATTCAACAAAGCAACCATTGAAAGGCATACAATAAAGAGTTGGGAGGCCGTTTCATCACTTAAACTTGTTCCGTCATCATCCTCAGTAGATACCTCAATTGCCATGAATTTTGAAAGCTGAGGTTGGTCTACGTATGAGTCGATCACCTCTTCATCGTCATTTTCAAAATAGGCATCCAGCATTTCGAAGTAAGGGGCTTGATGTGCTTCAATTTGCTCTTCTGTAATCGTCTTTGGATGAAGTCCTTCTTGTTTAAAGCACTCACAAATCAAACAGAAATAATAGACCAATAGACCCTCAAGCTCCTCATTTTGGTATTCTGTAGGCGCTGTCATTACATACTCCAATAATATAGCTTGTTCTCCAGCATATGTTTCAAATACCTTTTCTAAGTCATTATCATTTAATTCATCTATGACGCCTATCGCGTTGTCTATTGATTCTTGTGAGATATGTTTCATGGTGCAAAAGTACAATACTTTTTACTTCTTACTTTCTTCTTATTTTTGTTCTATGAATTCAATTATTATAGATGTTAGGACAGTTGCTGAATATGAAAACAGTCATGTAGCAGGATCATTAAATATTCCAGTTCAGGAAATCACAGCACATGTTGATAAAATTAAAGCCATCAAAGAACCCATAATCTTTTGTTGCAAGTCAGGTCATAGAAGCGGTTTGGCTACAGAATATTTTAAGAACCTTGGTGTAGATTGTTCGAATGGCGGTTCTTGGCTCGATTTAATGTGACGTTCTATTTATTATTTTCTAATATGTAATTTAAGACTTTCGTCATAAGATGAACCCGATCTTTTCCATAAACGTTATGCTTATGCATTGGATATGGGAAAAAATCAATTTGTTTCTCACTTTCAATAAAGCGCTGAACGAGTTTGAGGTTGTGCTGCATTACAACAACATCATCTGAAGAACCGTGAACTAGTAAGAGCTTTCCTTCTAGATTTTCTGTTTTGTTTAGTAGTGAAGCTTCGGAGTATCCTTTTTTATTTTCATCCGGTTGGTCCATATATCTTTCGCCATACATGATTTCGTAATATTTCCAGTCTGTAACTGGTCCTCCTGCAACACCGGTTGTATACACCCCAGGTTTTCGAAGCATAAGTGACGTAGTCATAAAGCCTCCGAAGGACCATCCATGAACAGACATCCTCTTTTTATCAATAAAGGGCAGGCTATTTAAAAAATTGACCCCTGCCATTTGGTCTTCAATTTCAACAGTTCCTAATTGACGGTGAATTTGCGATTCAAATGCGAAACCTCGATTGCCAGAACCCCTATTGTCTAATGTGAAGATAATGTACCCCTGTTCTGCCATCCAATGCATCCAAAGACTTGCGCCATTTAACCACGAGTTAGTTACCAATTGCGCATGAGGACCGCCGTAAACATAGTTTAATACTGGATATTTTTTAGAGGCGTCAAAATTAGAGGGTTTTATGAGGCGATAGTACAATTTCGTTCCATCTGATGCATCTATTGAGCCTATCTCTGTTTGAGCGATTTGATAGGCATCAAGTTTATCTTTTGCATTTAATAAAAGCTTCGACATTTTGCCATTTGAAGTATATATTAGTGATTTTCGAGCGGTAGAACTATTGCTATATGTATCGTAATAATAGGAATTGTTATCGCAAACTTTCACACTGTGGGTACCCTCAACTTTTGTGAGTAGAGTTGATGTTTTCTTTTTGATATTGTAATCATAGACCATCGTATTCATAGGGTTCGGTCCAGTGGCCTCATAATACAAATGTTTTTCATCATTACTTAAACCAACAATACTTTTGACGACGAACTTATGATCTGTTATTTGGTCAATAAGCTTGCCTTCAAAATCATAATAGTACAAATTCATGAATCCATCCTTTTCAGACATCCAAATGAAATTGTTTTTTTTATCACATGGGAAATAAGCAGGGTGCTCAGGCTCTACCCATTTGTCATTCGTTTCTTCTAATATGGTTTTAACAAAGGCTCCATTCATGGCGTCGTAAACATTAAGCCACATGTGGTTTTGTGCTCTGTTAACTTCTGCTACAAATAAATACTTTTCATCAGGAGTAAAGCTTATGTTTGTGAGATAACCTTCAGGATCCTTGAGTGTTTCTATAAATACTGTTTTTTGATTTGCGGTATTAAATATACCAACGCGCGCTTTCTCTGATTTTTGACCTGCCATGGGATATTTAATAGAATTTAATGCACCCGGTGTTTGATTGATATCAAGTAAAGGGTAGTTGTGGACCTTTGATTCATCTTTCTCATAAAAAGCCAAATACTTTCCTTTAGGTGACCAAAAAAGACCATCGGTTATACCGAACTCACTTCTTGCAATAGCTTGCCCAGATACGATATTTTCATCTTTATTTTGTGTTACAGAAATGACTTTTTTACTATCCTCATACCTTACCAGTACATTATTGTTTAGTAAATAAGCTAATCTGCCACTGGAAGGCTCAAACAGCGGTGCGTTGGCATTTTCTTCTAAATCATGAAGGATTTCTGCCTTGCGCTCTTTAAGATTTATTTTAAAAAAAGATGTCCCATTAGTCATAAAAAAAACATCTTTACTCACGAATTGCATAGGGTAGAATCTGTACATTTCAATATCCAAAATTTCTTCTAAGTCGTCTGCGGTTAAAAGGATTTCTTCTTTTTTACTAGAAACAGATGATTTATAAAGGGTAGTCCAATCATTACTCAAGTACACATAATCTGTAGTGTTTGGTAGCCAATTGAATCCAACGATACGTTCTGGATAAAACGCCCTGTATTGCTGCATCACAGCATCTTCTAGTGACAGCTCTTTCTGTGACAAGAGAGTCGTTGTTAGATATACGAAAAGGATAGAAGCTGTATATTTCATGGTTGAATTTGGGGGTTATTTTGAAACTAAAATAGAAATAAAATATCTTTAGAGAAGTTTCTAAAATGATTAGCAGTTAATAATGTTGTTCTTTCTATAAAAATTAAGTATCTTTGCACCCCAATTATAAATTAAAAAACACATTTATGACATCTTATGAAACTGTTTTCATTTTAACTCCCGTTTTGTCTGAAGATCAGGCGAAGGAAGCAGTCAAGAAGTACGAAAGTGAAATTAAATCTTTTGGTGCTAAAATAAAGCATTCTGAGTCATGGGGCCTTAAAAAAATGGCTTATCCTATTCAGAAAAAATCCACTGGTTTTTATTTTCTTTTCGAGTTCGAGGCTACAAACAACACTGTTGCGGACTTTGAGCTTTTATTGAAGCGAGACGAAAGAATCTTACGATTCTTAACCGTTAAAATGAATGCGGACCATTTAGAGTACGCAGAAACAAGAAGAAACAAAAAATCAGGTAAAGCAGCGACTGCTGAAGCTTAAACACAAAAATTTTTAATTATGGCAAACGATATTAGATATCTTACTCCGATCAATATTGACATCAAAAAAGAGAAATATTGTCGATTCAAGAAAAGCGGTATAAAATTCATCGATTATAAAGATCCTGACTTTTTACTGAAGTTATTAAACGAACAAGGGAAAATCCTGCCCAGAAGAATTACTGGAACTTCTGCTAAGTATCAATCAAGAGTGAACAAAGCTATTAAACGAGCTAGACACTTAGCGATATTGCCATACGTTGGTGATATGTTAAAGTAATCCTCTAAAAAACTTAAGTAATGGAAGTTATATTAAAGAAAAACGTTAACAAGCTAGGTTACACTAACGATATTGTGAAAGTGAAGCCAGGATATGGTAGAAACTTTTTAATTCCTCAAGGATACGCTGTACTTGCTACGGCTAGTGCGAAAAAAGCACACGCTGAAGTGTTAAAGCAAAAATCTCATAAAGAAGAAAAATTGCTAAGCGAAGCTCAAGCAATCGCCGAGAAGATTGGAAGTCTTGAAATTTCAATAGCGACAAAGGCAGGGGATAAAGGAAAGATTTTTGGTTCAATTAATACAATTCAATTGTCTGATGCTTTGAAAAAAGCAGGATTTGAAGTTGATCGTAAATCATTAAAGATTAAAGATGAGCCGATTAAAGAACTTGGTTCGTACGAAGCTGAGGTAAATCTTTACAAAGGCGTAATTCAGACGATGAAGTTTGAAGTTGTTGAAGAATAAAATCAACAAAAAAAATTAAAGCCTCCTTGTGAGGCTTTTTTTATACGCTAAACTTTACTGCAGTATTAGTGATTTTTTTGAAGGGGTATGAGGTATTTTAATTGTAAAAATATTGTTGTCTGGAGCAGAGTCAATCTCAAATGAACCCGAAATATCTTCAGCAATTTTTCGGACAATCCTTAAGTTTAAATTTAGGTCATCCTGATCCTCACTACCGCTAATGTTCAGATTGTTGTCTAGTATATATTTCTCAATTTGAGGGCCATTAAATTTAAAACTCACATTGTTAAATTGTGCATTAACGCTGTAATCAAAACTGATTGACTTTTCTTCTTGATCTTCTTTATAATTGTTGCATGCCATCATGATCATACTCTTCCATAAATGGTGCATTTTCGATTCAACAGCTATAATCTCTGCGTTCTCAGGTATGTTTATATTAATTTGAGCATTGTCTAATTTGTATTTGTAGACTGATACGATTGAATTAATATTTTCAGATAAATTGATTTTAACTTTTTCCGTATTGTTTTCTTTTTTTGCAAGCTTTGTAAGCTCTTTTACGACATCTGATGCGCGAGAACTTGTTTTTGAGATTGTATCAGAAAACGATAAGGATTGTTGTACACGTTTAATGAGTAATAAAAGTTCGTTAGGATTCTTATGTTCGAGAACATATTCTAAAGCTGCTGTTTTTTGAATTGGGAAGGCGGCTTCAACAAGGTTTAAACTTAAATCATTAATCAATACATTGTTTATATTGATTGATTCAAGAAAATGGCCTATTTCAATGATTTTTTTTCTTTTTTCTCTACCATTAATGACTTGTTCTAAACTATTAGATTTTGCAAAATCAAGTGCAAATGAATAGTCTTTAGGTTCCAAATTGTCGTTAAGCTTAATCTCTAAAAGATCACCTATAATATCCTTCATGGCGTTTGCTCCAGAATTTATAATTCCAAATGGTGTATTTAGTTCGTGCGAAATCGCACTAGCCATATCAGCGAGTAAGGACTCTTTCTCATGTTCATGAAATTTATGAGTCAGCTCATTGATTTGTTTAGATTTGGTAAACACCTCATCTTCTAGTTTTTGATTCATCTCAAATAACTTTTCTTGAAGAATTTCTTTTTGCTTTTGTTCTTGTATCTTATCTAATCTGCTTGCTAAAAGTGATGATATGGAGGTGAGAACTTTGAAATGTGTTTCATTAAAGAATCCTGATTCCGGGTGCTCAAGACGAATGTAGCCTACTAAGAGCGAAGAGATTCGAAGAGGAACAGAAAGCTTTGATTTCATAATCTCCCGATTGTAGTTATGATCATCTTGCAATATGAATTTTTCATCACCGATACTTGAGATGAAATCTTCTGCGATTGTTTTATTTTTAAAATTTGTAAGCTCGAAAACACCATCCTTTTGCTTATCAAAAACATGTATGCCGCATTTTTCAACCTCAAATTCTTGAATAATATGATTCGTAATGGTATTTAATAAACTATAATAATCAGTTTCATCATGAATCGTTTGAGAAAGTAAATTAATAGTTGTTTGCGTTTTTAGATCTCTAGTTTTACGCTTTTCAGATTCTATTTTATCAGTTATATTACTAATAAAAGCTACCCCCTGGCTATTTCCATTAGTATTAATTTTTGTAAAAGCTACCTCAAAAAACAAAGACGAATCTATAGCACGCATTCTATGTCTTTTATTGTTCAAATCATTGTGTCCGTCGTTATATAAGTTCCGAATGAAGTTACCAAGATCTTTGTCGGCTAAAAACATGAGGATATCACAAATGTTCGTTTCATTCGCGCTACTTTCTAAATCAAAGTATTTTAAAGATTTTCTATTGTAATCAAGGATTTCACCATCCCAATTAAAGAATAAGATTGCATCAATTGCATTTTCAATAACGAGCCTGGTGTTTTGTTCTTTAAGCTGAAGGTCACTTAGCGTTTTTTCAAGTTCTTGGGTTCTTTCGTTAACAATGTTTTCAAGTTGTGATATTTCCATACGAAGCTCAATACTTTCATACTCTTGCGTATATTTTTCTTTATTTAGCTTTTCTTCAATTTCTTTATGTTTTTTAAATGCAAACAACGCATTTTTTAAGTTGCCATCAACTTCGCTTAATTCACCATAGTGCTTGTAAACCTCTGCCTCAATATCCATAGATACTTTTAGCAGGGCAGGGGAGGTGAGCCCTCCATTTTCTCTAAAGTTTATTTCTTGTGAGGCAAGATGAACTTTTTCAATTTCATCAATAGCTTGCCTAATAACTTCTATTGCTTTTAAATTTTGATTTAATTTATGAAGACACCTTGATATGAACAGTGTATTTGTTACTTCAATGCCCTTAGAGTGATTTAGAATTGCATTCTTTTTGCTTTTTTGAAATTCCGTAATGGCCTCGTCATATTG
>Ga0206130_10007202_pt1 | contig 12396 bp, 6 predicted proteins | sample Helgoland_Spring_9_FD_148637 | JGI IMG/M metagenome (GOLD analysis project Ga0206130, IMG submission 148637) | Pelagic subsurface seawater microbial communities from Kabeltonne, Helgoland, North Sea - Helgoland_Spring_Bloom_20160512_1 | ecosystem: Environmental > Aquatic > Marine > Epipelagic ... | reverse complement strand
GGTCAAGACCTCTCCAGTCAATCCAGCCTCTCGAATCGCAGTACGATTGAGTTTCATCCAATCGACTGGATATTGATTGTGGTATACATCAGCAGGTGTTTCATCATAAAGTTCGGCTTCAAACGGTAAAGCCTCGGCGAAATCTACCATCCAGCCTTTACATCCAGCATTGTCGACCATCTCATCCTTAATGACAGACCGCATCCACACTCTAGCATCTGGGTTGGTTAAGTCCAATAAAGCCACTTCAAATGCCGTCACTGGAAGTGTTAAAACATTCCCACTTTCGTCCCTAACAAAATACCCGCCTTCAACACCTTCTTGATACAAATTTCGAACTGGAGTACTCTCGTGCCCTGTTACATCAAGAAACATAGGATTTACGTAACAGAGAACTTCAATATTGTTGTCGTTCAACCCTTGAACCCAATTACTCCAATCTGGATGGTCATAGACACCTTGAACCCAATTCCACAAAACTTGTTCCCCAATGAAGGTACGATTGACACCTGACCACGTTTGATTCCAAATACCCGATATCTGAACACCACTTCCCAACAGTTCATCAATGTATGCCTGCCCTTCATCCAATGGACGAGCCAATGCAAGAATAGCCCCATTGTCTGTCCAATCTGGTGGAGCAGGCATCCGTCCTGCGAAGGATGTAAAGGTTGTCAATACATCCAATGGAGTGTCTTCTACAATCCATTCGGAAACAAAACGTTCACTGTCGACTCGAACAACTGTGGATTCTTCTTGAAAATCAAATTCAGCATATTCGGTGTTGTGTAGGAAAAACCCATTGGAAGAGTCCGTCATGTAAAACGGCATCGCGAAATAGGTACTGTTTTCATCGCCACCAGATCCATTGGAAAACTGATTGATGAGAGGTGTAACCTCAGGATGACCTCGACCAACACCACCCTCTTCAGACAATACAGGAATGGTACGACCTTTTAAATTAAGTGTGTCATGTGGAAACTGTTCACCCAAGCCAAAAAACTTTTCCGCCGCGATAGATTCCGTACTCAGTACCAATCTTGGTTGCCCCACTTCCTGGGATTCTAATGAACCGGTCATCATAAAGCGATTGTCTGTAGACAAACACAGTTCAACATCTACATAGACCGATTCACAGCCTTCATCTTGAAACTGAACATCCAAACGGGCTTGTTCGTCAGCAGAATACCATGACGACACCACAGGTTCAGAACACGTAACCAATGCAGTATGCTCAACAGTAAACGACCCTTGAAACTCTTCAACACTTCTCTCGCTAAATTCTACAGAAATCCAATCCGAAGTGCCCGTAAAGATAGACCTGTTACCCTGAGAGATATTTAAGACATTTTCATCTATAAATACTTCAAAACCACCCAAATCAACTGTGGTATCGAGTGATTGTTCGGACAGAGACTCGTCTCCACAACTGGATACTGTTTGATATGGGGTTGCCGTATCAAAGGACAATGGTGCTTCAATGATGGATTTTGGGTCCCCTGTGCACCCAAATAAAAACAAAGCAATGGCAAACATCACAACTCCAGACAAATAGCGATTTGATAAAGGTATGTAACGAAACATAGAGGCTTTGGAAAACAAGGAATGTGAAATCAATTCAATTTACGGTTGACATTTTCAATCGAAGTTGGAAATATAAGTGTATTGACACGTCAACAAAGGAGTTCAAACATGTCTTTTCAACAGATCTTGGGGTTGTGTACCCTCTCTATTATTAGCCTCAACACCGCGGATGCCAAACCGTTAAATGGTAAGAAGGCTCAAGCCAACAACTTTCGTCCTGAAGCCAATCGTGCAACTCTTGGACTTGGTGTAGGCGTCAGTGTTCCTTCTGAGGCATTGGATACCTTCATTTTACGAGTGCGTATCAATCCCAATTTCACATTGGAGCCAATGATTAATTTAATGCAAATGTCCTCATCAGAAACAACAACGTTAATTGATGCTACCGATCCAACCATTACGACATCCACAACTTCCAATACCGATTTGAATACAAAGGGTGGTGGCTTAGCAATGAGATATCGTGTCGGTAGACATGGCAATACTGATCTAAATGCCATTGCAGGTGTTGGGTATGCAACATACACCTCAGAAAATACTGTAGAAGGCGTACAGGGCAAGACAACAACAGCGGGCTCTTCAACCGTAGCCAACCTTGGATTGGGAATGGAAAGTTTCTTTGCTCCAAGATGGTCTGCTGGATTTGATCTAACCACACCGATTTATCAAACCACAACTGGTACAGCGACCAGTACCGATAGCCTCAGTACAAGTATGGCCATAGCCCCTTCTTTTAAAATTATGTTGGCACATTATTTTTAATCGTTCCATCATTTTCCAATCATACTTTTAGTTGCCTCTGAGCCCATGACCCACTACATGAGACTCGGAGGTACCTATGTTTAACTTACGCTACGATACACCAAAAGAATGGGTAGATGTCGTACTGTCAGACTTTGACGCTTTTCTGCTTGATCATGCAGCCTGCGAGCGTAAAGCATCTGCCAATGCCGTTTCGTTTTCAGTACGATACCCAAATCATCCTTCATTGGTTCACACAATGGTTCGCGTTGCTCAAGAAGAGATGGAACACTTTGTGACAATGACAGACATCGTCTACAAACGTGGCTTACAGTTCGGCAAAGACATCAAAGATCCTTACATCAATGCCTTGATCAAACTTGGACGTTGGGAAGGCGATGATAGACTGATTGATCGTCTCCTTTTATTTAGCATTGTGGAAGGTCGCGGATGTGAGCGGTTTCACCTTCTCGCAAATGCGCTTCCAGAAGGTGAACTCAAGTCGTTGTATGAAGAGTTGGTGAGATCTGAATCTCAACACCACATTGTGGGCGTCCAGTTACTTAAAGAGTTGTTCCCCAAAGAAAGATGGGAAAATAGATATGAAGAACTTCTTGAAGCTGAAGGGAATATCGTCCGATCATTGCCTCTTCGAGCCGCGTTGCACTAATGTTGCCTGACTTACCATGGAAAACCTATGACAGAGTCATCTGTATTCCTTCTTACGACGAATATGAGTATCTGCCAACAGTTCTTGATGATGTAACTACGTTGCCACACAAACCCCTGGTCATGATTCACAACAATTGTCGTGTCAACTCTCCCAAGAATGTACTTCAAAACAATCAACAACTTCACACATGGCTGCTGTCATATCAATCGACGTCCGATGGCCATTATCATCTGATTGAATACAACGGTATCGATGTGTTGTTGATCGATTACAGTCATCCTCCCCGTTTGTTTGCCTCAACTGAAGGCGTTGGATTGGCAAGACACGAGTTGGGAGAACTTGCGTGCAGACTCGTCCAACAGAATATTGTTACCCACCCTTGGATGTGGTGTACGGATGGCGATGTCAGACTCCCTAAAAACTATTTGGATCTTCCCAATCAACAAGAAGGAGTTGAATTGATGGGGTATGTACATGCACCTGCTCCCCTAGAACTGTCTTTATATGAAATCGGTCTTCGCTACTATACGATGGGATTACAATGGGCAGACTCTCCCGTAGCGTTTCCTACCATTGGATCGTGCATTGTGATTCACACACGCACCTTTGAAAAGATCTATGGATTTCCAAAACGTCAAGCTGCTGAAGATTTTTATCTTTTAAATAAAGCCGTCAAAGTTGCCCCTGTGCATTATTCGAATACCAAGACCCTGACTATACGGGGACGGCCAAGTGATCGAGTTCCATTTGGTACTGGACAAGGCATGAACACCATTGCTGAAGCCAATTTACAGCACTTTTTATACCATCCACACATCTTCACAGTGTTGAAAGAGTGGATTCAAGTTCTGCGAAGTGCCTCCGATGACACTCTTATTGAAGAGTTGGCTACCATTGTACCCGACTACCCGTACTTTAAAAAGTTACAGAAAGTCATGCGTCAAAAATGCCCTGAAAGTCAACGTATTCGCAGGCGGTTTGTCTTCTTTGATTGTTTTCAAACCATGCGATGGGTTCATCATCTACGAGACAACCATTGGCCATCAATACCGATCGAAGAAGCTCTTATAGGGGCCTCTTTCATTGACCTACAGTGCCCTATTGAGAAACCATCAATATCAAATTTAGCGCAATGGTCTGAAGCGCAATCTGCAATGTATCAACATGAAAAGCAATGTCGTGCCATTACATTTCAACTGTAATCACACGACATTGAATCTAGAAAAGCAACAAATATCTATACAGTCGATTCGTTTACTCTATGCCTTTATTTATTTGTCCATTTGTCTAGTTATTCCTACAGTTTACTTTTGAGGAATGGTATACGAACCTTTCCATACAACCGGTTCATCAAGATTTGCTCCCGTGATGCTCCAGGAACATTTGTGTGTACCAGAACTTGAAGGACTTTCGATGTTGTACAAAGGAGACAATCGATACCCATATTCAGTTCTGTTGACGTGATTAATCGTGTACTCTTTAGCGTAATTCTTGGTTGTTGTACTGGTCGAATTCTTAGAGACTTTGGTGATTTCACAGTCCACAGCAAATTTAATTGTCCAGCCACTTTCTGGTTTCAACTTTGGTGCTTGAAAGTCACCGCGAATCATATACTTACCTTCAGCCAACTCCCCCGCGTCCAATCCAACAAAGGTCTCACAACTTTTGCTTTGACCTTCACAAATACCGACACTGTTTGGAGAAAACTCACGAATACCTTCTCGTAAATCAGACAAGAATGGTTCCAATAATTTCAATTCGGCCTCAGATACTCCACTGGATGAATCTGGTGCTTTATTTGATTTAGACATCTTGGGTGCATCATTGCTAGTAGGCTTTTCTTCAACAGTGGGAGTTTCCGGTTTTTCTGCATCTCCGCATGCCCAAATCAATGATAATCCTATCAGTAATCCAATACCTTGTTTCATTTTGTTCTCCTAAATTGTTGTTTAACTTGTATGAGTATACGCACCGGAAATTATAAATGAGACATTTCCAACACCATAATACAAGTTTCGTTGCTCAAAGAGGGTGGGAAAACATTCACGGATGAGATAAATTGAATTATTGAAACAGTTAAGGGAGAACGTCATGTCATCTATATCCAAACTGATGGTGGTGATCGCACTATGTACAACCGTGGCTTGTGGTGGAAACAAAGATCGTGATGAGGATGGATACACCCCAAACGAAGGGGACTGTGACGATCAAAACTCATTGGCGTTGCCGATCGACAACGATGGCGATGGCTTTTCTACGTGTGATGGAGACTGTAACGATTCTGATCCACTCACTTTTCCAGGGGCAGCACAACTAGAATCTGTGACGGATTGTATGACTGACGTCGACAACGACGGCTATGGAGATGTTGTTGCACCTCCTGGTGGAGTCGCTGGAACTGATTGCTTTGATGACAATCTATTATTGGGACCTTTTGACTTTGATCGCGATGGCTTTTCTGGGTGTGATGGAGATTGTGACGATCAAAATGCTACAACGTTCCCTGGAGCAGCCGAATTAGATTCTGCCGATGCATGTATGACAGATGCTGATGATGATGGTTTTGGAGATGACAATCCCGCTGATGGAGTCCTAGCTGGCTCTGACTGTGACGATGCCAATGCGCTCCTACAACCACTGGATGCGGATGGTGATGGATTCACTGGATGTGCTGGAGACTGCGACGATACCGATGCTTCATTGAATGCAAATGATAGAGATGGGGATGGATACAGCAACTGCAATGGGGATTGTGATGATACAGACCGCTTCACCTACACAGGTGCCGCAGAGTTGGAATCTCCCAATAAATGTATGACGGATGCCGATGAAGACGGCTATGGATCCCCTACACCAAGTGCTCCCGGTGCCGAGGCTGGAACAGACTGTGATGATACCGATGCAACACTAGACTCTGCAGATGTTGACAATGATGGTCAAACATCTTGTGATGGAGATTGTGATGATGCAGACAATCTGACGTATATTGGCGCAGCGGAAATCGAAGCACCAACCTTCTGTATGCAAGACTTAGACAACGATGGATATGGAGATATATCTCCTCTCAATGCAGCCACTCCTGGGACAGATTGTGATGATGACAGCAACAAGACCTTTCCCGGAGCCGCAGAGTTAGACTCTTCCTTGTTGTGTATGAAAGATTCAGATTCAGATGGATACGGAGATTCAAATGCACCAAGCACCGTTATGTCAGGATCAGACTGTGACGATGGCAATGCTTCCTTGAATCAAAATGATTTGGATTTGGATGGATACTCGACCTGTATGGAAGATTGTAATGACACCGATCCCATCACTTACCCAGGTGCTGCCCAATTAGATTCGGCCACTCTGTGTATGACAGATATAGATGGAGACGGCTATGGTGGTATAGCACCAGCGTTTGGTGCCACACCAGGAAATGATTGTGATGACTTGGATGGGCTGACATATCTTGGAGCCGCTTTCAATGAATCTCTCTTTATTTGCATGACCGATCAAGATGGGGATGGATATGGAGATGACAGTCCTTCTACAGGAGTGACTCCCGGTACAGATTGTGATGATACCGATCCCTTATTGGAAACATCTGATGATGACTTAGATGGATTTTCCACCTGTTCCGGTGATTGTGATGATGAAGACAATACTCTCAACCTGTTGGACAATGATGGGGATGGATTCTCATCTTGTACTGGAGACTGTGATGATACCGATCCTTCTGCTACCGCCTTTGATGGAGATGGGGACGGCTCAACAGAATGTGATTTGGACTGTGATGATTCAGACCCAAGTCTCAATACAAATGATATAGACGGAGACGGATTCACTACCTGTGCGGGAGATTGTGATGACAACGATGCTACTGCATATCCAGGTTCTGCAGAGTTAAATTCTGCAACACTGTGCCTCAAAGACAGTGATGGAGACGGGTTTGGAGATGCCGTTCCTGGAGTCGGTGTAATTGCTGGTACAGATTGTGATGATACTGACCCAAACACCTACATCGGAGCAGCAGAACTGGACTCTACGTCTTTGTGTATGACAGATGTTGACAATGATGGCTTTGGAGAGCCCATTCCTGGTCTAGGTATTTCACCTGGTAGTGATTGTGACGACGGCAATGCAAATCTTGCACCTGGTGATTTTGATGGAGATGGTTTCTCTACTTGCACTGGAGATTGCAACGACAATTCCGTACATACATTTCCAGGTGCAGCTCAATTGATATCCTCTACGGCCTGCATGACAGACGCGGATGATGATGGATACGGTTCTACTGTTCCTGCCACCGGTGCTCTAAGTGGTGCAGATTGTGACGACAGCAATCCATTCACGTATGTGGGTGCTGCAAGTTCAGATTCGGTCACCGCCTGTATGACAGATTTGGATGGCGATGGATATGGCTCAGCTTCTACCTCTGGGGCCGTGGTGGCTGGTACAGATTGTGACGATGAAGACATCTTATTAAATTCTGCTGACAATGATGGCGATGGTTTCACCACCTGTACTGGAGATTGTGATGATGCAGATGCTCTCCTGACTGGAGCAGACTTTGATGGGGACGGCTTTTCTGGATGTGATGGAGATTGTGAAGACCTTGACCCAACAATTCATCCCGATATTGAAGAAATCAGATACGATGGCGTCGATCAAAATTGTGACAACTACGACTACTTGGCTTTTGATCAAGTCAAAGTGGGTACAAATCACAGCTGTGGCATCCTAATTAACGGAAGCATCGAGTGCTGGGGCGCAAATCAATATGGTCAATCCGCAGGATGGGACAATGCAATTTATGTTGATGTGGATGTGGAGGAAAACCACACCTGTGCGATTGAAGACAACGGACAGTTGCACTGCTGGGGATACAATCAAAGTGGTGAAACCAGTGCCCCCTCAGGGATATTCAGTGAGATTGAAACCGGACAGAATTTCAACTGTGGATTGGATGCAAACGGATACATCGAATGCTGGGGGGACGATTCTTACAACCAAATCACTTCTGCACCCCAAGGGAATGGGCATTTGGATTTGGCCGTTGGTGACCAACATGCATGCGCATTAACCTCAACGGGCTCAATATATTGCTGGGGATCTGGTAGTTTCAACCAGACCAATGTAAATGCAGTCTCTGCCGTACAGTTCGCGTCTATCTATGCTGGAGATAATTTCACCTGTGGCATCGATACCAGTGGAAACAATTATTGCTGGGGAGCGAACCTGTTTCAACAAAGCAGCAATGTTCCCAATACTGCATTCATATCTATGTCACTTGGAGACAGTGTAGGATGTGGATTGGACAGCAATGACAATGTACAATGCTGGGGTCGAGGGGTTCATCCTACCTACAATGCACCGAATGCTGCCTTCACACAATTTGATTTAAGTGAAAACACTGGGTGTGCCGTGACTGCACTCGGTGAGGTTGAATGTTGGGGTAGCAATGGAAATGGCCAAGCCGCCGCACCAACTCTTCAATTCACACAAGTCAGTTCTGGCTGGAATCACGCGTGTGCACTGAACGTTACAGGGGACATTTATTGCTGGGGATTAAATTCTCGGTCTCAAGCCCCCACTATCCGGTCCGGTGATTACATTCGGGTAGAGTCTGGTTACGAACACACTTGCGGCATTCAAAGCGACCAAACGATTGAATGCTGGGGTTCCAACGATCTTCTTCAAGGAGATGCACCTGTCGGAATTACCTTTATTTCGTTGACTACCGGTTATTATCACACGTGTGGGGTTACAACCTCTGGTACCATTAATTGTTGGGGATTTGATACGGATGGTCAATCGTCACCATCTAGTGCTACACCCTTCCCTGCGACTGGAAATACATGGGCTGAAGTCAGTGGAGGACATTCACACACCTGCGCCCTCAGTTTCAGTGGAGACGTCTCTTGTTGGGGAGACAACACTTATGCACAAAGTTCAGAACCCAATGGTAGTCACATTGGTATTACAACAGGTGAATACCACAACTGTGCAATCCAAGATGACTATCAAGTAGATTGCTGGGGAACAAATGGTCAAGGTCGCGCCGTCGATCAACCTCAAACATTTTTGGAAGTGGATGCAGGATACAACCACACGTGTGGTGTCAGAACCAATGGGTCAGTGCAATGCTGGGGTGACAATACATTCGGCCAAAGTACCCCACCAACGAATTACTTCAACAACATCTCTGTTGGTCAAAACTTCTCGTGTGGAATCAATGAAGATGACGCCGTTCAGTGCTGGGGTGACGATTCTTACAACCAGCTAAATACTCCATAAGAATCTTTCAAAGTAGCAGAAGTACACCAAGTGTAATCACAATTACACCCAGTATATTGACTCGAAACCCCATTCTGGACATTTGAGATGCTGATACTTTACCTGAACCAAATACAATAGCGTTCGGTGCAGTTGCTACAGGCAACATAAATGCACAACTTGCAGATAAAGCCGCAGGAATCATCCATAATTTTGGGTCCATTCCAGAAGCCATACCAGCAGAAACCAAAATTGGCATCAACAGCGTGGTTGTGGCGGTATTACTGGTGACCTCAGTCAAGAATGTTACCCCCAAACACAAACCAGCAATCATAACGACCAACGGAAAGTCTTGTAGAGATACAAGTTGCTCTCCTATTTCGGTAGACAATCCTGAAGCCTTGAAAGCCTTGGCAATCGCAATCCCTCCACCAAACAATAGGAGCAGCCCCCATGGAATACTACGAGCGCTTTCCCAGTCTAACAATCGTTCTATTTTTCCATTTTGCGAAGGTCCCGTTGGAATCAAAAATGCCACCACAACTCCACACAATGCGACAGTATCATCCCCTGCCTTTGTGATGTCAAAAAAAGTACTCCATCCACCAAAGGGTTGTACTCTGGTAATCCACATCAAAACGACTGTGCCAAAAACCAACAAAACACGTTTCTCATAAGTTGTCATGGCGGTCAATGTCGGTATTTCTACTGATTTAATGGATGAACTAAATTCTCTGGATAACACCCACCATGTACCACACAACAATACGATAGCGATGGGCACCGCAAATACCATCCAAGATAAAAATGGAATTGTTTCGCCCGTTGCTTCTTCAAGTACCCCTATCAAAACAATGTTTGGAGGCGTTCCAATCGGAGTGGTCATCCCTCCAATACTGGCACCATAAGCCAATCCAAGTAACAAAATGGTTAAGGCTTTCTCATTCTCCATCATTGAACCGATAGCCAGCACGATCGGCAATACAATCAACGTTGTTGCAGTATTCGATATCCAGGCTGACATACAAGCAGTTGCCAGCATCACACCAAACAGTAATTTACTCGGTGAATCCACACCTACAAATTGAATGATCTGGATTGCAACGCGCTTATGCAATCCGCTTCGCTCAATCATGACAGACAACATAAAACCACCCATCAACAACAAAATCAACCAATGGCCATAGGCCTGTGCCACTTCTTTATTGGACAATACACCGCTGAATGGAAACATCACAAACGGTACCAGACTGGCCACAGGAATCGGTACCACTTCAAAGACCCACCACAATGCAACCCAGACCGTAATTCCAATTGTCCACAACATCTGATTTGACAGTTCTCCTTGAAGTAAAATACTCGCCAACAAGCCAATCAGGGGCCCAAACCACACACGTTGAAAATATTTTGTCATCGAATTTTGCATCGAACCGTCCCCTTAAAGCGATTTCAATTTTCACCATGAGCTTCAATCGGTTATGAATAAGAAGCCCCTACCCTCAATTATGACAGTACGAACACTCAAACAACGCCTGTGGGAACGTTTCATTCTTCAGCGTCTTGGAGAATGGTGTGCTGCGCTTTTTTTATGTGTTGTGTGTATCCCACTTTTGGCGGATGGTCACATCACGTTTAGCGATCTTGCTTTTGGGAAAGACTCCGACAATTATCTAAATTATGTCATCGGCGTCTTTAACGAACAACTGGGAACTCCAAACTGGTTCAATCTTCCAAGACTATTGTGGATATCTCCATTCTATGGGCTCTCTTATCTATTTGGATCAAACGGACACGTCTTTTTAGTATCGTTAATTTATGGCATCTTCTTTATCTCAGCCTTTTCTTTTGGTTCTCTCATCCGTCGTCTATCAGAGCATAGAAAAATTAAGATTGGTAATTTTGGAATTTGTTTGGGTGCCATCTTTTATGCCATCAATCCATGGGTTATCATTCGTGTTCAACACATATTTTTGTTGTGTGGATATGCATTGGTGCCTTTGGCACTGTCATGGACTTGGCGTGTCCTGGGACGCGAGTCTTGGGATGGTGAACGTCCTTTTACCCTTCGACCAACCTTATCTGAACTCCGCTACCATCTTACGTTGGGGCTGATAGTCAGCGCCAGTTTTGCTGGAATACACTTTGGAATATTTATCATATTGTGTATGGGGGTGCTTGGTATTCTCTTTGCCGGTCGTGCTCTCCCAACAGCATTGCGATTGAAACTAAAACTGAGATGGTTTGGATGGTTTCTGACACGGGCAATCTTAGCAGGTAGTACGTTTTTGATATTTGCCTCTTATTGGGTATTGCCATTTGTACTCAGCATTGTAAAAGGGGTACGCCCAAGTCAAAACAATGTCAATGCTATAGAGACTGTAGCAACCTTTTCAAGGGCCTCATCGTTGGAAAACATCATGTTGGGGGTCAGTTACTGGTGGCCGATGTTTCAACATAAAGATTTGTCTGGGCTCTTTTGGTACGCTGGATGGATTGTTGTTTCAATTGGTATATTGGGGATTCTACATTCTCGACGTTGGTTCGTTGGAATAGCAACAATTGGACTTTGTTTATTGGCTTCGGGTACATTCTTTCACCCATTGGCATCCACATACATATCCTTGGTTTTTGATTCTCCTTATCCATTGGGAGATATGATTCGTGACCCAAATAAATTGTATGGTGTTGTCGCATTACCACTTGCACTGTTTGTTGGTTGGGGAACAGAGCTGCTCAGTCGATACAAATGGCGTACTATCCCATTTCTACAGTGGGAAGCATTGTTGTTTATCTGCTTGTGGCTGTATCCAATCTATGAAGTTTTCGTATTGGGGTTCTATGCGCCTGTGGAATGGCCCCCTGAATATGAGGAGATGTATCAAGAATTAGAACGTGTTTCTCAAAAGCACGATGGAGACATCAAAGTCTTATACCTACCTGTTGCGGACTTTGCGATAAACCGAAGACTTGGGTACACATCTCCCGATTTCAATGAGATCACATTGCATGGTAAAACACATCATAAAGCGACAGGTGATCACGTCGCATTTGATACTCGTCACGACACCATCTTCCCATTTGAAGGGAATGACATCAATGTGATGTACTTTTTACTGTACTTCCATCATTTAATGGAT
>Ga0206130_10007185_pt1 | contig 12428 bp, 8 predicted proteins | sample Helgoland_Spring_9_FD_148637 | JGI IMG/M metagenome (GOLD analysis project Ga0206130, IMG submission 148637) | Pelagic subsurface seawater microbial communities from Kabeltonne, Helgoland, North Sea - Helgoland_Spring_Bloom_20160512_1 | ecosystem: Environmental > Aquatic > Marine > Epipelagic ... | reverse complement strand
ATAGAACTTAAGGATTGTAATGACAAAGTCTTATACACGTCTCCTTTGGGAGAAAGTAGAGAAAAAGAATATAAAACGGCATTCAATCTGGCGTTGCGCGATGCTTTTAAATATTTGGAAGCCACAACATATAAGTACGAGCCGAATGAAAATATAACCTCGATTAGAACCACAGCGCAGCCCGGAGTTAAGAATGAAGTATCTGAAGAAATACAACAGTTAAGAAAAGAAATAGAAAACTTAAAAAACGAAAAAGTTGCTGAATTGGCTATAGTTAAAAAACCTATAGTTAAAACTCAAAAAGTAGTTGTGGCACAACCAAAACCAGTGATAGACATACTAGGAAAGGTAGCTGAAGAAAAAAGGACTGTTATTGAAGGTGCCTCAAATGTATTGTATGCACAAGAAATTGAAAACGGATTTCAGTTGGTTGATAGTTCGCCAAAAGTGATATACAGAATAAAGAACACCAATTTAAAAAATGTGTTTTTAGTTGAAGGCAAAAACGCTATGGTTTACAAAAAAGGAGATGATTGGGTAATAGAATATTATTCTGGTAGTACTCTAGAGCAAGACCCATTAAATATTAAGTTCTAAGTTTTATTTATAACGTGAATTTGCGTTAGGGATTGTACGACATGTTTGAGCTCGCCGACCCAGGAGGAAGCGAGTAGAGAAAGCCCGACCCTTGTGGTAACGCCCAAATAAATTTAATAATCGTATTTATCTTTCCAGCGTTGTTTTAAAAATTCGCGATGTGCGTTTTCACGAGCGTTATTACCAGGTTCGTAAAATGTCGTGTTTTTTATCTCGTCTGGCAGAAATTCTTGAGGTGCAAAATTATTTTCGTAGTTATGTGCGTACTTGTAATTGTCGCCATAACCCAACTCTTTCATAAGTTTGGTAGGTGCATTTCTAACCTCTAGAGGCACACTTAAATCGCCAGTTTGCTTAACCAATTGCTGCGCCTTACCGATAGCCATATATGCGGCATTACTTTTGGGCGAACAGGCCATATATGTGGCACACTGACTTAAAATAATTCTAGATTCCGGAAAACCAATGGTTGAAACCGCTTGAAAAGTGTTATTAGCTATCACCAAAGCCGTAGGGTTGGCGTTCCCAATATCTTCGCTTGCCGATATCAATAAACGGCGTGCAATAAACTTAACATCTTCGCCACCTTCAATCATGCGTGCTAACCAATATACTGCACCATTTGGATCGCTACCACGAATAGATTTTATAAATGCCGAAATAATATCAAAATGCTGCTCACCAGTTTTATCGTAGCGAACTATGTTGTTTTGTATTTTTTGTAAAACGTCTTCATCCGTAATTTCAATAGTATCGGTATTGTACGAATTGACTAAAAGCTCAAAAATATTAAGCAATTTTCTTGCGTCACCACCAGATAGCTTTAAAAGGGCGGTGGTTTCCTTAAGTGTTATGTTTTTTTTAGATATATGTTCATCCGTTTCAATAGCCCGCTTTAAAAGCGTTTCTAAATCGGTTTTATCAAAAGCATTTAAAACATAAACCTGGCAACGCGATAAAAGTGCTGAAATAACCTCGAAACTCGGATTTTCTGTAGTTGCACCAATAAGTGTAATCCAACCCTTTTCAACAGCTTGCAATAAAGAATCTTGCTGAGATTTACTAAACCTATGGATTTCATCAATAAACAAAATGGGGTTTTTAGTAGTAAACAATCCGCCACTTTGTTTTGCTTTATCAATAACCTCTCTAATGTCTTTAACACCAGAATTTATGGCACTTAAAGTATAAAACGGTCTCCCAGATTCAGTTGCAATAATATTTGCTAAAGTTGTTTTACCTGTTCCAGGAGGTCCCCAAAAAATCATGGAAGGTATTAAGCCTTGCTTTATGTGTTGGGTTAATGCACCATCTTTGCCTACCAAGTGTGCTTGACTCACGTAGTCTTTTAAGGTTTTTGGTCGTAACCGTTCCGCTAAAGGGGCATTCATATCCATAACTGTAAAATTAAAGTAAAATTTCCACTTTTTTCATTTCCATGAAGACGGAAATCTCAATTTTTATGCTTTGGGCGTGCCCCTTAAAGGGTCGGGCTTTACGTTACAAGTCCTCGCTTTGTCGGAAAATTATCGGAACTCGCTGTGGGCTTTCCACTTCAATCCCTTACGCGGGCACTAATCTGCCAATTTAGCACAAAACCAAAAGTTGGATAACAATTTGCTACCTTTAGTATAATGAAAAACAAAGAACATTTTAAATTCTCAACGGGTGTAGTGGCTTACCCCGTATTTTTTGTACTCATTATTTGGTTGGTATTCTGGTTCGAGGTGCGTTTTGGTTACAACTTTAGTAAGTATGGTGTATTTCCACAAACTTTAAAAGGTTTAAGAGGCGTTGTATTAAGCCCGTTTATTCATGGTGATATCAAACATATTTATCATAACACGGTGCCTTTATTTGTCTTATCTACGGCATTGTTTTACTTCTATAGGCACATCGCTTGGAAAGTCATTCTTTTAGGTATCTTATTATCTGGTTTTCTTACTTGGTGCATGGGCAGACCATCTTATCATATCGGGATAAGTGGTCTTATTTATGTTTTAGTCAGTTTTACATTCTTTAAAGGTGTTTTTGCAAAACATTATAGACTTATAGCCTTATCGCTTATGGTTATATTTCTTTATGGGAGTATGATTTGGTATACCTTACCCATAGAAAAAGGTATTTCTTGGGAAGGCCACATGGCAGGTTTAATAACAGGGTTGTTATTTGCTTTAATTTTTAGAAAAGAAATTGCAAAACCTAAAAAGTATGTTTGGGAACACGAAAACTATAACGAAGAAAACGATCCTTTTTTAAAACATTTTGATGAAGACGGAAATTTTATAGAAACTGTTGAGCCCGAAATAGAGGAGAAGCAACTCAATATAAGTTATACCTACAAAAAAAATCCTGAAAAAGATTAATGGAAAACAAGTTCAATAAGTTTTGTTCTAAAAATTAATGAGAACAACTGAGACTGAAAACTGCGACTATCTACTTCATTCGTTGTCTTACCACTTCATATAAAAAGGCACCACAAGCTACAGAAACATTTAAAGATTCAATATCACCCAGCAATGGCAGTTTAGCTTTGGCATCTACAACCTTTAAAGTAGAAGGGTTTATACCTCTACCCTCAGATCCCATGATTATGGCACAAGGTTCAACAAACGAAACATCGTATAAGGTGTCTTTTGTTTTTTCGGTAGCGGCTATAACTTTTATGCCAGAAGCCTGCATGTAAAACACAGCATCTTTTATATGGTCTACTTTACAAATCGGGATTTTAAAAACAGCACCAGCACTTGTTTTAATAGTATCGCCATTAACAGGTGCTCCACCTTTTTTTTGAATAATAATACCATCAACACCAGTACATTCTGCAGTTCTGATAATAGCACCAAAATTTCTAACATCACTTAATTGATCTAGTAAAAGAAAAAGTGGTGTTTTCCCAGATTCCATAACATTGACAACTAGAGTTTCCATGTCGTGAAATTCAATAGGCGATATTTGAGCAACCGCCCCTTGATGGTTTTTATTGGTTAACCTATTCAGTTTTTCAACAGGAACATAAGATGAATTAATACTGTTTTTCCTTAAAACAGATTCTAATTCGCCAAATAATTCGCCCTTAAGCCCTTTTTGTAGAAATACTTTATCAATGGTTTTACCAGCATTTACAGCTTCTATAATAGCTCGTATTCCGAATATTTGTGTTTCATTTTCCATTGGGGTAAAGGTATAAAAAAAGAGACTGATAAATCAGTCTCTTTTAGTAGTTTAAAAAATAACTATATTATTATTGCACAATTAATTTTTGAGTAATTGCACCTTCACTAGAGTACACTTTAAAGAAGTAAATCCCTTTTGAATATGTACTTAAATCTAATTGAAACGTATTATTCATTACCTCTGTTCTAGCAGTCATCTCTTTTCCAGTAATATCATAAATATTATATTGGAAATCTGAAATGCTTTTCATTTTAATATTAAAAATACCAGAAGACGGGTTAGGGTAAATACTAATATTATTATCTAAAAAGTCAAAGTCATTAATTGATAACGCTTCAGAACAGTTATAAATAACAATCTCGTCTACAAACCAGCCTATGGGGCCATTACATTCATCAGTGCCAAATTCCCATCTCAATTTCAAAGTAGAATTAGCGGTAACGCCTATAGCAGATAAATCAATAGTACTTTGGCCCCATTCACTTTCACTAACTCCCGGTCCTTCATCCATTCCAGAAAAAGCTTCTTCACCCTTCATTGGGTTGGTATTATCAGAAGAATTATTGAGTGTCATGTTGTATGCATTTTCAGTAAATGCTGATCCAGGTATAATATCCCAAGTAATACCATTATCTAAACTGTATTTAATGTTTCCTCCATCAAAATTTTCTTCAATAGTAGCACTATGGTTAAAGGCTAAACTAAAAGTTCCACTAGTATAGTTTGGCATAGTTATGCTTGGGCTTTCTAAACGTATTATGCCGTTTTCAAAATCTGTACCACCACAATTATCTCCAACTAAGTCCCCTTTTGCATATATAGCTTGTCCTGCTCTGCCATTTGGTAAATTACCTACTACAGTCCAATCTCTAGGAAACCAAGTAGAAGGATCTACAGGAAGTTGTGATACTGTCCAGGCACCAAGTCCACTTTCCCAATCTTCTAAGAAAACAGGGTTAGACATTGCAGCTCCACATAAAGCAGTTGAAGGCCCAAGTATAGTTTCATAAACACATAGATTGTCTGTACGCAATTCAACAGCTATTAAAGTATTTGTAACTTGTGTTAAATCTGCTGCAGTTATTATTTCACCCGATGGACCCGCCGGTGTGGACGTCATAGATATACCCTCTAAATTAATACCAATTAAATCATTACAAGATGCTTCAATAGCATCAGCAAAATCGGCAAAACCGCTTGTGCTAGTCAAATATTCGCTTTGCGCTCTAAAGAATATATGTGCTGCCTTGGTAAAACCTAGACCAGTTATGGTTTGCCCATTAAATATGCCTCCATCTACAAGTAATGCATATGCGTGATTTGGTATTCCTGAATTAATGTGTACACCACCGTTATCTCCGGAGTCACACCAAAAGTTGCTAGCAGTAACCTTATCTGGATCACCATTTTTTTTTGGATCCCACATATCTCGAATAGCTCCGTTAAAAGCAGATGCATCTTCGCCCATCTTCCAACGAACCGAACTACGTGAGTTGGAACGCAGGTTAAGATTTTCGCCCTCATCTTCATAATCATTAAGTAAATCTACTGTTTCACCCCATACATCTGAAAAGGACTCATTTAAAGCGCCAGATTCATAAGCATAAACTAAATTACTATTATATTGAGTATAAGCATGCCCCCATTCATGCGCTACAACGTCGTCTGATGCAGTACCATCACAATAATTAGCAGAGACACCATTCCAAGTAGCATTAGGACAATTAATATTTGGATTGTTATTTATAGTTATCATTTCAGCACCAGCATTATCATAGGAGTCAACACCAAAGGCATTAAAAAATAAATAATACATATGACCTGCTGCTGCTACTTCATTTTTCCCCCATTGACTTAGAAAGAAAGTTGATCCACCTTCAGAGTATCTTTGGTTAGCAAGATTTTCTTCATATAAACTTCTGTTTAAAGCATGTGCTATTCCAGTAAATTGTTCAACCAATTTACCAGTATGCGCATCAATAAATAAATATTCTCTCACGTCTACGTCATTTCTTACTTCAATTCTGTAGGCTAGATGTTTTGAAGTAACATTTCCTTGAACTAAACCTTTTGGAAATATTAATAACTTATTTGTTATAGTTTTTAAAGGTTCACCTGAATAGTTTATGTTTTGATTTTTAACAAGATTTATGGCAATAGTCGCACTTTCAGTTTTGGATAACCTTGGAACGGGGTTTACATTAATATCCGAAATAATAGTGCCATTTATAGAGGTCAAATTTTCATTTTTATCAAAATGAAAACGAAGTTCAGAATCAAAAACTGGGACACCTTTAAAATATTGCTTTACTGCGTACTGTTTTAAACCGTAGTTGTCTGTTTTAGCAAGACCATCTTTTAATGATTCATTTGCATCCGCAATGGCATACATAGATTTATTTTGAGATAAAAAGTTACTAGCTTTTTCCTTCAAACTTTTTCCCGCTAGGGTATAAGCCTTATTTAGCGGAAATTTAATAAAATTAGGAGTTTCTAAATTTTTATTAAATGAAATCTTTGCTTGTGATTTCTTCGCAAAATCATTAATTGCTTTTTGGGTGTTTTCTTGAGAGGTAGCACATAGTGATACAAATACCAACCCAATTAAGAGTAATGTTGTTTTTTTCATTTTTTTTTTTTGTTGAATATACAAAAAATGAACACCAATTCGATAAATATGTAAACTAGTATTAAAAAAAAAGCCACTCTATATTTAGAGTGGCTTTTTAAAATATTTGATTTATTTTAAAATTAGTCTTTAGTAACAGTGGCTATGAAATAATCTTGAGCCATATAGCCATTTGCTAACATCCAATCATCTACAGCAAAACCTTCCTGGTCTAAATTATAATTTAGAGTTAGAGTATCACCTACAAGCGTTCCCGTTGCATCAATTGTATAAGGATATAGAGCTCCACTATATAATGTTGTAAAGATATATTGAGATTCAATTGTAACATTTCCTGATCCATCAACAGTGTAATAAACGTTAGCCTCTTCAACTATTTCCTCACCCCAGATGTTTAACATCCATGATGCGTTGATTCCTCTTAAAAATGTTCCATCACAATCTACATCACTAACAATTTCACTGGCATATCCAGAAGCCGAAAATGCATCAATTACGTCAGTACCTGACCAAGTGTTCGACACAAAATTACGTTCACCTACTTCCTCAAAAGCATAAGATGTTCCTGTTTTGGTTATTTTTGCCAGAGTAACGAAATTTGCACCACATAAAGATGCGCTATTTAAAGCAGCAGGGAAAAAATGAGTTTGTCCGTTAATAGTACCTGCCTGATCAAAAGTAAGAGTTAGATCAAAATCAACAGGAACATCATAAGCGTCATAAAAATCAGATACTATATAGTAGACTCCGTCAGGAGCAGCACCACTTAAAACATATGATTCTGCAGATCCACCATCAGCTCCATCCAAAACATTGGTACCATCAGTTAACAATAAACGTAAATCACCAGCATCATAAACGCCTATCTCGTTTCCGAAATTATCAGTAATTGTTGTGCCTAGTGCCCAATCTAATCCAACGGCTAAATCACCATCAGTATAATTCATAATACTGAATGTAACTGTTTCAGAATTTGTAGCTGTAACGTTAGATTCGAAGCCTGTACCTATTTTTATAGAGGCAGTTTCTGTTTCTTCAATTAAATCATCAGTATGTATAGTAATCACATCTGAAACAGAAGTTGCTCCAGCTGGAATTCTTACAGAATGAGGAAATGAAAAATCATCACCTTCAGTTGCGGTACTACTAGGTTGTAGTTCAAGATATACAACTACAGCTGTTATCTGTGGTTGACTTAAAGATACTGTAAATGCATAATCAGCTTCTGTTTCTATTAGAGATTGACTATTAGCAAAATCTAGTGATACCGATAAAGCTGGACTTGAAGGTTTAGCTACGCTATCGCCAGTTAGGTCGTCACTATTTTCACAAGCGAGGGCTAAGACAAAAGCACTTAGAACCAACGCTATTTTATATATATTATTTTTCATATTTATTATATTTTGTTAAAGTGAATTAGTCTACTTGTTTTACAAGTCGTTCAAAAAATTCTCTAGTAGCTCCAACACCCCTGAAATAACCTATTGTAAATTCTAGAACGTCTTCACCATTTGCATCATCAGGAATAGCACGTGAAGTAGAACCGTCACAAGTTATTGATTCAAAAGCACCAGTACCACCGGTACAAGTCATAACTGGAGACCCATTTAGTAATAAATCACCATCTTCTAAATCTTTATCAAATGCAGTTATTACGTTAGTATCATTATCAACACTAAAGAAAAACTCATTATCATCCCAGTAAGCTAAACCTACGTGTCTGTAAGTAGTGGCATCAACAGATTCAATAATTCTGTCTCCTCCAGACCAATTACCAATAAAATTACCTGAATTCCAATATTCACTTTCTACTACCGAATATATTCCTGCATAACGTGTTCCAACAGCTACCTTAGTTGTCGAGGAATTATTATGAGTGTTACCTTCACTAGTTTCTGATTCATATTCTAAAATCCAGAAGTCACCGATATTCAATCCACCATCATCACTAGGCAGAGGACTTCCGGCTAAAGTTAATCCTGCAATTAATTCTTCATAAGTAAATGTTAAATCAAATTGAGCAGTTGAACCTATGCTTAAATCTGAAACTTGAATAGTTTTGAGTAATGTTCTATTACTACTTTGACCCGTCATGTTATCAGTAAATGTGTTATACACATTTATTAAACCGGTTGTTACTTCTCCTTGAAATACAGCTCCTGCTGCTGCGTAAGTGTTTCCACTACCAACAACATAACTGATTAAAGGATTCCCGACATCGACAAGCCACCAACGGCAGCATTTCCAGTCAATTCATCATTGTCATCATCAACACATGAAAAAATCATGGTTGATACAAATAACGTTAAAATTAATTTTTTTAATGTTTTCATAATTTTTCTTTTTTTTTTATTGCCAAAATAATGACGATGTTAATAAATCACCACCAAGACTTGAAGCTGCAGAATCATAGTTTTCTTTGTTTAAAGAAGCTTCTAGTGTTGGATAATAAAGACGTGATGGTATTGAACTTTCAGCACCTTCTGCTGCAGGTAAAAGTGCAGGTATGTTAGTTCTTCTCCATTCAGTCCAAGCTTCAAAACCTTGACTAAATAGTGATATCCATTCTTGAGTAGCTATCTTGTTACGTCCGTCTGACTGAGAAGCAAAATTTAAGTTCTCTTGAGCGATGTAAGAAGCAGCATCAAGTCCATTCCAGCTAAAGTTAGCTGTGATTCCTTGATAATAATAATTTTTAGCAGCTGGTATTCCACCAGATATAAAACCTTCATTGGCAGCTTCTGCCATTAAAAAGCTTAATTGAGAGTAAGACATAATTACCGCAGGTAATTCAGGTTGTAAGTAAAAATCACCCAAACCAGAAATATTAGCATAAGTATAGCCTAACTCTTCATTTGGCAGTGGTGTTTGATTTCCAAAACCAGCTGGTTTACCAACAATATCGCCACTAGCGTTAGGCGATGCGTAAGCCTCTAATCTAGGATCACCTAAACCTTCTAATATGTCAACTAAAGCTAACCCTATTTTATATTCAGGTCTATTTCCATCAACAACAGTTTCCCAAATAGGATTTGCATCGGGTGCTACCGAAAGATAAACTAACTCAGCACTATCTGCATTGCTAGAAAACATTTGGCCACCACTTAAAAGAGCGCTTAACTCTGAAGACACATTTTTGGTTCCTGAAATTCTCATTAAAGCTCTAAACTTTAAAGAATTTGCTAATTTCAACCACTTTGATGCATCACCACCATAATATAAATCAGACGATGCTGTAATAGTTCCAGTACCACTAGATAATAAAGAAGATGCACGTGTTAATAAATCAATAACACCATCATAAACAACCTCTTCACTATCGTAAGCAGGTTTTAAAATAGCACCATTAACAGCTTCAGTATAAGGGATTGGTCCATAGAGATCAGTTAATGTTTGATATCCTATAGCTTGCATTACTAACGCAACACCTTGTAAGTTTGTGTTTCCATCAGCTTCTGCTAAGTCATACATAGCTGTCGCTTCAGAAACGGTTAATGTGTAGATATTGTCCCATATGGCATCAATAACACCCCTACGTGGTACATATCTTGCTTCGTCGTTGTACTGTACTTTTGACCATAATTGAGCCCAACAAGCTCCCATGTCTCCTCCTCTTTGCATGCCATAAGTAGCATTGCTAAATTGTCTTTGTGCATAACCCAATACTAAATCAGCTGGAATAGCTACTGGGTTATTAGGGTCTTTATTTAGTTCTTCAAAGTCCCCATCACAACTTGTTGCGAATGAAATACTGATAAGAGCTAAAAATATTATTTTAAATTTTTTCATGATTTTTTTTTAGAATTTTAAGTTTATGTTGAAACCAACAGTTCTTGCTGAAGGGTATTGACCAAATTCTTGACCTTGGTTCCCATTTGAACTACTAAACCCTGTTTCTGGGTCAATATGCGGAGCTTTCTTATAAAGAATCGCCAAGTTTCTACCTACTATCGAAAACTTAACAGCTTCGAAAGGAGAATTCTTAAGCAATTCAGAAGGTACACTATAACCTAAAGTCATTTGTCTTAGTTTAACATAACTTGCATCAAATACAGAACTGGATTCAATACTATTACTGTAAGAGGCTTGGTTGAAAGATTGTGCGCCAACAACAACGTCGTTTGTCACAAATCCACCATTTCCATCAGCTCTAACACCATTACCAACTACACCTGTTTCTCTACCAACTAAAGACTCTTCTAAAGTACCAGCATATCTACCCCAAGCATAAGTCATACTGTGCACATCTCCACCAATTTTGGCATCGATAAGTGTTGAGAAACTTAAGTTTTTATATCTAAGCGTAAAGTTCGCACCACCTGTAAAGTCTGGAGCAATATCTCCAAGTACTTGTTGGGACTGATCAATAGCTGGAAGACCATTTTCATAGATAACTTGTCCATCAGGAGTTCTTTCGAAATCACGACCAACAATTACACCGTAAGGTTGACCTGGTCTAGCCTGAAGTGTAACACCCCATTGACCACCTAGAACATAACTATCTAGTTCACCTAATGACACAACTTCGTTTTCGTTTTTAGCAAAGTTTACATCAACATCAAAGCTAAAATCGTCGCTTCTTACTATTGTACCACCTAATTGGATTTCAATACCTTTATTACTCATATCGGCAATATTATCCCAAGAGTTTGTAGAACCTGTTGAAGATGATACTTGAATAGGAACTAATAAATCCTCACTTTGTTGATCATAGTAAGTAGCACTTAAGCGTAGTCTATTAGAAAATAATTTAGCATCTAAACCAAACTCTATACCGGTTACTGTCTCAGCTTTTAATTCCGGGTTGAATTGTGTATTTGGTAAGAAACCTTGGTTACCAAAACCAGTGTTAGTTAAACCAAAAGTAGGAATAATGTTGTAAGGTGCTAAAGCTCCTGTACTACCTACTTGAGACCAACCACCTCTAATTTTTAAGAAATCAATTTTCGCTCCTTTCATATCAATCATCTCAGATAATAATAGAGAAGTTGCTACTGAAGGGTAGAAGAATGAATTATTTTTAACAGGTAATATACTTGCATAATCTTGTCTTGCAGTGAAGTCAATAAATATCATATTTTTGTATGAAAATTGACCGAATCCAAAGACACTATTAATCTGCTGGTTTCTTGAAAAGCTACTCACATTTGCAGTTGCACCTGTTTGTAGGTTTGAAAGTGTATATAAATTAGGTAATTCTAAGCCTGGAAGAAAACCTGAAGTAGAATTATATCTTCTATTCATATGCTGGAAACCAACACTTGCAGAGAATCCAAAGTCTTCAGATATTGGTTTGTTCACAGACAATAAAGATGTTGCATTAACTTCTTCAAAACGTCTTTGAACTTCAAAATAACTACCATTCTGAGCATTATTACTACCAACAGCTTGTCTTTGAGTTTCCAACTGACTGTAAGTATCGATACCTATTTTTTGGCTAAATGATAACCAATCTGTTAGTTGATAAGATACATCTATATTACCGATTAAACGATCTTTAGCTAGAGTGTTTCTGTTTGTATCCAATACCCAGTAAGGATTGTTTTGGAAGTTATGATTCCAGTTTAAAGGCGTTCCTGCAGCAGCAGTTCCCGCTGGCGCTAATGGAAAGCTTTCCCAGTTTCTTAATTCTTGAAAATCAACCTGTCTTGCAGACCAAATAAATTGTTGGAAAGGATTTTCATTATTATAACCAGAGATAGGTAAATTATCACTATCTGTGTTAAAGTAGTTTAGAGACACACCAGCAGTCATACGCTCGCCAAGCTCTAAAGAACCGCTAATACCAACAGTAATCTTTTTTAACTCTGTATTAGGAACCATACCTTGTTCATCTGTATTACCAATAGATAACCTAAAGTTATTATTAGTAAATGAAACATTATTAGATATGTTAACTCCAGTATCTAAGAAGTTTTTAACATTATCTGGATGAGATACCCATGGTAAAGCTCTTCCTCCGTTTAATTGAGAATTCCATTGGATAAACTCAAGGCCAACGTCTAAAGGAGCACCCCAACTTTCA
>Ga0206130_10007182_pt1 | contig 12433 bp, 7 predicted proteins | sample Helgoland_Spring_9_FD_148637 | JGI IMG/M metagenome (GOLD analysis project Ga0206130, IMG submission 148637) | Pelagic subsurface seawater microbial communities from Kabeltonne, Helgoland, North Sea - Helgoland_Spring_Bloom_20160512_1 | ecosystem: Environmental > Aquatic > Marine > Epipelagic ... | reverse complement strand
TAACATATCACGCATTATCACCAAAGTCCACTTGTCCCCTACTAAATCTAATGCACAACTAACAGGACAATTTGATCGAAATTCGTTTTTCATATTAAGAATGTGTTAAAACTACTTGCAAAACAAAAGTAATTTACTTTATACTTGCAAAACAAAAGTAATACTATTTATATTTGCATGCAATTAAAATGAAAATAAACCAATCTTATTAAACATGCAACAAAAAGTATTATTAACTGGTATTACCGGTTTCGTTGGCCAACATTGTGCCGTAGAACTATTAAACAAAGGATATGGGGTCAGAGGTTCACTTCGTAACATGAACCGCAAAGAGGAAGTTCTTAAAGGACTCTCAAAAGTAGTTGACTCTGCCGACCAAGTAGAATTCGTAACACTAGACCTAATGAAGGATGAAGGTTGGGATGAAGCTATGCAAGATATTGACTTTGTGTTGCATGTAGCCTCTCCATTTGTAGTGCGTGAACCTAAGGATGAGAACGAATTGATCAAGCCTGCTGTTGAAGGAACACTTCGTGCCCTAAAAGCTGCTCAGAAAGCTGGTGTAAAACGTGTAGTCCTAACCTCTTCTATTGTTTCTATGATGGGCGATGCAAAAGGATATAAGTCCATCAACCAAGACAGTTGGACGGATGTAAACTCGAAAAACATATCAGCCTATATAAAGAGTAAGACCATCGCAGAACGTGAAGCATGGAATTTCATCAACAATCAAACGGGTGAGCACCAAGTAGAACTAGCTGTTGTAAACCCAGGACCTATCTACGGACCTACCCTTACCGGAAACCTTGCAGGAGAATCTATGAACATGATGTCAGAAATGATTCAAGGAAAAATGCCAGCAGTTCCTCAGGCTTCTTGCTCCATGTCCGATGTTCGTGACATAGCAAAAGTCCACGTATTAGCAATGACAAACGATAAAGCAGCTGGAAAGCGATTTATCACAACTACAGACAAGCCATATGCCTTCAAAGACCTTGCAAAGATCATGAAGGATAATGGTTATGAAAAAGTAAGTACTGCAGAAGCACCTGCATTTATCCTTAAGATTGTTAGTCTTTTTAACAGAGACATGAAAGGTATGCGTGCCTTCTTAGGCAATACAATAGATGCAGATATAAGCCTTACAAAAGAAACATTGGGCTGGGAGCCCATTGCGATTGAAAAAACAATTGCAGATACAGCAAAGTCTGTTGAGGCAGCCTTGCTAAATTAAGAATTTGAGATGTTAACTTGGTTAATTTTAGTTTTAAGTGCTGCCGCTCGGCAGCACTTTTTCTTTAATACAGCCGCATACCCAGCTTTAATCCATAATCGAATAGTATATCAGGAGTGGGCAAATCTCGGCTTAAGCGATTCGGATCAATCACTTCATTCCCAAGTCTTCCATATGGCTCTAAATAAAAGCCCACTTTTGAAGCCCGAAAGATTGGAATCTGTAAGCCCAAATTGAATTGTGTCCTGAATTTATAGGATTTTTCCTGAATAGCATCAGATGCCCCATCGTGGGTAAAAAACTGATTTGCAACACCAACTACCCCTGCACGAACGGCAAAAGGCAATGAAGCATGCTTCCCTATCCGATAAGATAACATAATTGGCAACTCCAGTCTTTTAGTTGAATATCGGTGGTAATCCAAGCCCTGCACTGCTATACAATCTCCACCAAAACAACACCAACAACCAACATAACGTCCATTATTTCCATGAACCATACTGTTCTTCTCTTCACTCAATAGCCATCCAGCGTAGGTAAGTCCGGCACTTGCAGATAATCGTTGTCCTAAGGTCTTTGTATACTCCAATCCCACACTATTCCCTAAATAATGAGTTTGCCAATAATTCACGCCAAGTCGCTCTGTGTTTTTTCCAAAAGAAAAATCAAGTGAACCTTGTGCGTATGAAGTATTTGCTACAACAAACAGAAGAACAATCATTCGAACATTTAATCGCATAACCTGTGTTTTTTTTAACTGAATTCATTTACAAGACGACCATTACAAAAAAAGGGTTGGCTAATCGGCCAATCCTTTTTTAGAATCATTAGAACTTAAACAAGCTTTCCGGACTTCAGAAAAGAGTAGATAAAAAAATAAAATAAATATGTAAATTTTTAAATGTCAATTAAATAACGTATATTAAAAAGAGCAACCTGATATAAACTCCTTGTAAACACAAAAACGTTTTAAGACACTACCTTCTTGCAAAACACTGTGTTTTCAATCATTCAACCAAACCCTAGAACATATTCAAATATGAAATACTTTTTAGTATTACCCAAAAAAAAGTAGACCAATTCAACACCTCTCCGATCGAGAGGTGTTTTTCTAGACCAATCATTTCTATACAAAACTTTACATACTCAAGATGTGCAACATAAAAAAAGCATCCCTATGGATGCTTTATATTCTTTTATAATTTCAAAATCTTTGTAGTCATTTGCCGGCCTTTATCAGTCTCTAGTCGAAGTAGATAGGCACCAGCTAAAAGATCAGACACATCATAACTAAATTGATGGGCACCTTTAGTAAGTCTACGATCAAATATTGTTTGAACCTGTCGGCCACTCATATCTAAAATCCGCGCACTGATCTGCTCATCCAAAGAATCAAAGCTAATCTGTATAGGTCCTTTTGTTGGATTTGGAAAACAATTCAGATTTAAGCCAATTTTTGCCTCTGGCAATATATCCAAAGATGTAGGCGTACAAGGATTAAGTATGGGCATATAGGTAAAGTCACTGTATAACAAGGATTGTACTTCAGACTCATCCACTTCAAACCAATCCATAAGGATAGATCCATAGACATCTCTAAAGTCAAATTGATAAGGAACGCCTTCCTTTGACTCTACGTCAGGACCTATTGGTGTTACCTCTCCCATAAAACCTGGATTCACACAGTTACCAAAAACAATCAAAGGCGCAGCATTTCCATGATCGGTACCTAAAGAATCATTTGAAATGATCTGACGACCAAATTCTGAGAAAGTCATTCCAACAACTCGATCTGACAATCCTAATGCACCAATGTCATCTTGAAATGCTTTCATAGCATCTCCTACCTGCTGCATCAAATTGGCATGATCACCTGTGGTAGTATCTCCTTCTTGTACTTGATCAGCATGCGTATCAAAACCACCTAAATTAGCGACATAGACTTTTGTTTGAAGTCCACCTGAAATCAATCGAGCAATATGCTTCATTTGCTCACCCAGCCTTGTCTCTGGATAATCGACCATATTGGCACCACTGTTTGCAGCATCAACAATAATTTCAGAATACTGATTTGTTTGCTGAACAGAGGTCCTCAAAAACTGAAGTTCGTCGCCGTAATAGTTATCTGGCACAAAGGTATCTCCCCCACTCGACAGATCACTCAATTCAAAAGGATCATTGACCACTAAACTAAAATTAGTAATTGCTCCTTGGCAGGTATTTGAAACCGTAGAACCTAAGCTTATAGCGATAGGGTCTGGAAAATCAGTATTGGGATAACCTTCAGGAAAACCAGGGACTTTTTGGTCGAAGAATCTACCCAACCAACCTGATGTCCAATTTTCGTTTGACGGTGAACCAGAGGTCCAAATATCTGAAGATCTGAAGTGCGATCGATTTTGGTCAGGGTAACCTACATCGTGAATAAAATTCACTTTTGCATCATCGTACATACTTTTCACGCCTGTTAGTGATGGATGAAGGGCCATACTATCTCCAAGATCAAGTAAGGTATTCTCTGGCAAATAAATATTAGGCCGATAGTTTGCGAGTTGATCAAATGAATCCATAGGAATCAAAGTCGATAGACCATCATTACCCCCTACAAGATTGATTAATACCAAAACCCTATCGTTCTCAAAATTTATAGTATTGAATAGTTTTGATTTCGTTATTGTGCTAAGTCCTATCCCATTAAGCATCATTGGAACACCTAAAGAAAGCGAAGAGGACTGCAAAAATTTTCTTCTTTTCATTGTCTTTAATTTTTACATTATTAATAAATGAGCCTCTTAGCTCAGGTAAAACTCAGATAATTTCATCATAGTAGCCAACAGATTTTTGATCTTAGTACTTACTGCATTCGCAAGTTCTTCATCATCAGGATCAGCAATATAATTGGCATATTCAGTCGTCCATTCAAAGTCGGGTAAACCAAAAATCAATGCATCCTTAAGGAACTCTACCTGATTCTCTGTCACGCCATTTGGGAATAATACTAGACCGAGATCTTCAATTAGCTTATTGGGATCATAGGGGTCCGGCAGCTCATCCACTAATGCCAACGGATCTATAGTATTCAAAAAGCCGGCAACATTGAAACCAGTCCAAGCAATACCATCTGTAATATTCTGTTGATATGGAAGTGTCACCGAGTTGATCCAAATCCTGTAATAAGTCGGTTCTTGATAGTAAGCGGGCCATCCGGCAACAGTTGGCATTGAAAATGGAGTCATCTGCAAAGGTGTAAGTGCATTACCCACCAGAAGCATAAAGGAATGTCGTTGAAAAGGGTTTGATGAAAAATTCATTTTCAATCCTTTCATCCCGCTGTATATGAAATCCATTGGATTTTTGATCATAACACCCTTATTCAAATCATCGAAGAAATGCTCAGATTGGAGTAAAGCTCTTAAAGCAGGAGCTATATCATAATCATTATCTCTAAGAATCTGAGCCATCGGCTCGATCACATTCTGTTCAATATCTTCATTGATCACATAGTAGACAAAGTAACGATACAGTTTCCTACAGATGAACTTAGATACCTCCTCCTGCTCAAATATCACATCTATCAAATTGGAATACTCTTCAGCTCCAGCATTACTAATACTTGCATTATTGAATTTAGAAGAAAGTGTCTTAGTTGAAGTATCATGCCTTGAAGTCTGAAAATAGCTTTCAACAGCTTGATCTGGGTCAGTGGTGTAGAATCCTCGATCCCGCCAGCCTGTCAATATTTTTGCAATCTCACTGATATCATATTCCGTATAGTTTGTATAATCTCCGGGAGCGATCAAAGGACCTTTGCCAATGGTAAATAGCTCCAATAGTTCTCGTGCGTAGTTTTCATTGGGCGCATTTTTTGTACTCTGATTCCCGTTTAGGTAACGAAGCATAGCAGGGTCTACAGTAATAGCTTTTGTAAATTCCTTGAAATTACCTAAAGCATTTTCGTGAAGGGTTTTTACATATTTGTAGATAAACTTAGGATCATCTATTTCTGAAATAACAAAATGATTGTGCCAAAAAATAATCAACTTCTGAAACACAGAAACGCCTTCTGCTGCGCCCGCATTGATAAACCAAGATGCTAGCGTTTTTTGCCTATAATCTAAAATATCTGGATTGTTAATATAAGGTGCATCAACCCATGTCGAACCAATAGGGACATTGGGGTCTTCCTCCATATAGATATTCATCGGAGGATCGGGAATACCTGGATCAGCGAGTATTTTGTCCAAAGACATTTCAAGTCCATCGCTAAGCGCCTGATTTATCTGCGCAAGATTAGGCCCAAACATAGTCCTACGAAGTAAATGGGCTGCATGTTCCTTTGTCCAAGGACCTGTAAAAGGCGCTAAACCAACATTAATTGGCCTTGGAGCAGAAACTGGCTCCGATAATCCTTTATTAAGTCCCATCAAAGATTGAAGTGCGTGTCTTCTATTCATTGGCTGATGATTTAAAATGATGATTGAATATGCATCATGGACTCCCAAACCTTTACAAAGTTTAATCTATCTGTAAATAAAAAAGCTAGGCATGAGATGCCTAGCTTTTATTTATATCTTAGTAAAGATCCGTGAACTTTGCCTTTGCCCAGAACAGACTACCCGGATGAAGTAATTTCCACTTGGGTAAGAACCTATATCAAAGCGCATCTCATGCTTTCCTGCTGAAAGCGATCGATCCAGCATAGTATCCATTAAAATACCTTCTGCATTGAATAAGGTCACGGAAACCCGTTCCCGCTCACTTTCAAAATGTACGTTGACATAACTATGCGCAGGATTTGGAAATAGATTCACTATTAGCGATTCTTCTACTACCTTGCTTGTATCGGATATAGGATCCAAACATGGATTCAAAATATTTATCCGTTGATAATCAGCATGCAAGAATCCTTTTACCAATTCTTCATCTACTTCAAACCAATCTTCCAGTATCGAGCCATAGATATCTCTAAAATCAAATTGCATAGCAACACCATCTTGGTTACCCACTTCATCACCAATCTCTGCATTAGCTCCAATAACACCTGGATTCACACAAGAACCAAATACCATCAATGGCGCAGCAGAACCGTGATCTGTACCATTACTATCATTGGATTTTATGCGACGTCCGAACTCCGAAAAGGTCATTCCGACTACTCGATCAGACAGACCTAAGCCTTCAAGGTCAGCTTGAAAAGCACTGATAGCTCCTGATAATTTTTGAAGTAATTCAGTATGCTCCCCTTGCAATGGATCACCATTTTGAACCTGATTGGCATGTGTATCAAAACCGCCAATGCTTGCTATAAATATTTTTGTCTTTGATCCACCTGCCAATAATAAAGCTATTGTTTTCAGCTGCTGAGCCAATCCTGTATCTGGATAAGTCTGCGTATTCGAACCTAGATTTGCAATCTCTGTAATACGTTCAGAATAAGCATTCGTTTGCTCTATGGTCAATCGAACATATTCCAACTGATCCCCGTATAAATTATCCGGCACAAAATCATCACCGCCTGAAGCAAGCTGACCCAGATTAAATGGATCAGTGAGTGGTAGACTAAAATTCCCCACACTACCTTGACAAGTCAAAGAGATTGAATTACCAATAACGACCGCTAGTGGATCTGGAAATTCTGTATTCGGATAATTTGTTGGAAACTCCTGATGATCATCCGTCAGATAACGCCCTAACCAACCTGTTGGCCAATCCTCTTCTGCTGGTGATCCACTGGTCCAAATATCTGTTGACCGAAAATGCGATCTATTTTGGTTCGGATACCCTACCCCCTGAATCACTTTTAATTTAGCATCATCAAACATACTTCGTATGCCCTTCATGCCTGGGTGAAAGGCAAGGTCGTTATCAAATTGCTCCAAACTTGATTCTGGTAGTATTACATTCTGGCGGACATTATAGAGCTTGTCATAATAATCCAAGGGAATGATCATATTCAAACCATCATTTCCTCCAATCATCTGAACGAGCACTAATACACGATCAGAATCAGGATTCAATGCGTTCAATAGAGCTGATTGACGGATCGGAGAGAGTGATAAGCCATTCAAAGCTGCAGGCAGACCAATTAAGGCTGCTGTCGTATTTCTTATAAATTTTCTTCTTTTCATTTTTATAGACTTTGAAGGCTTAGAATAAATAGAATTCAGACAAACTCATCATACTGCTTATGAGGTCTCTTAACTTACTATCTACAGAATTCATTAGATTCTGGTCATCCGGATCAGCAATATGATTTGCATATTCCTCCGTCCATTCAAAGTCGGGTAAACCAGGAATCAGTATTGACTTAAGGAATTCTACCTGATTATCCGTAATTGAAACAGGATAGAACAATTGAGCAAGGTCCGTAATGAGGATATTTGGATCATATGGATTACTCAATTCAGCAATAAGAGCCAAAACATCTATTCTAAAGGAGTTTCCTCCGGTATTGTATGAATAGCTAGTAAACCGATCTGACAAATACATTCGGTGCGGCATAGAAACAGAACTCAACCACATCCTAGAAAGCCCCGGGGCCTGATAGTATGCTGGCCAACCAGCGACTGAATCATGCCTATGCATCTCCATCTGCATATCCCTCAATCGATAATACAGAGACTGTCCAACATTATAATTTGCTTGGAAATTATCTGCCATTAGATCAACCTTTGTGCTCTTGACAATAGAAGCCATAAACTCTAAAGGATTCTTGATAAGCACTCCTCGATTGGATTCCTGCATAAATTCATTGCTCATAAACAGCGCCTTCAGCGTTGGTTTGATCTCATAATTATTAGCAACCATTAGCTGTGCAAGCGGTTCAATAAGATTTTGCTCTACAGAAGCATCAATTTGGTCCGATACAAAATATCTGTAGAACTTCCGGCAAATAAAGCGGGCAACCTCATCCTTTTGAAAAATGATATCTATTAGTGTTTTATACTCCTCCGCATCCTCATTTTCAATAACTGCATTATCAAACCTGTAGGATAATTGTTTGGAATCCGTATCATGCCGATTCTGATCAAATCCAACTGCTATAGGAGTTGTAGCTGAATTAAAGCCGTAGGTTCTCCAACCAGTCAAGACCCTGGCGATCGATATTATATCATCCTCTGTATAATTCGTATAATCCCCTGCTGCCACTAAAGGCCCCTTTCCTATAGTGAATAATTCCAACAGCTCCCGCGCATAATTCTCATTCGGAGCAGTTTTTGTATTATCTCTTCCATTCAGATACCTTAACATGGAATGATCAATGGTCATATCTTTCACAAACTGCTTGAAATTCCCAAATGCATGCCCACGAATCAAATCCAAATAATCATAGACCAATCGTCTGTCATTTATATTTGAAGTAACGAAGTGATTATGCCAAAATATAACCATACGCTCTCTTACGGAAAGACCTTCCGATAGAGGCACATTTACACTCCAAGCACGAATTGACCGTGCACGATAATTCTGATTTACACCAGCAGGAGGCATAGTATCAACCCAAGTTTCTCCAATAGAAACACTAGGATCATCATCTTCATCATAATTTATAGGAGGGCTAGGCATTGGCCCATCAGCCAGAACTAGATCTACTGCAGATTCTAGATCCATATCTAACAATTCTGAAACATTACTATAAGTATGTCCAAGAGTAGTACGGCGCAGAAAATGAGATACTGCTGCTCGATCCCAAGGACCGGCATAATTCTCAATATTCAATACAGAATCAGATGCAAGGGTATCGCTTTCTGCCAGCTTAATTCTAGATTTTTGGATCATAGAATTGGAGAGTTTTAATTTATCCATTCGCTTATTTTTCAAACAGTTAAACTGCAAGATTATAAAATAAGATATATTTTGGAGAAACTAAAATTTAAATCCTATGCTTGTATGAAATAAGCGAGGTGCGGCAGTCATTATACCTGGTCCGGGATAAGAAACTGCGCGCTGCGTAAAATAAATCCTATTCAATACATTATTCACCCCAGCACTAATGTCAAGTCGACCAAATTTCTTACTTAAGGATATATCTACGATCTCATAAGAGGGAATTACACCTCTTGTAGCATCTGCTACAAATGTTGCATTCGTTGCATCTGTGTATTGTTGAGCAATATGCGAAAACAGAACATTGAGCTTATATCCTTCTAAATCTATATTGAAGCCTGCACGTACTGAAAAGGGCGGAATCTTTTCCAACCTATTACCAATAATGGAAGACTCCGCACGAATATATGTGCCCTTCTGATAGGCAAAATTCAAAAAGGTATATGCCTTCACTTGTTTATCACCTAAGCGAAGCGGCTTGAAGTTCAACTGCTGAAAAGATTCTACACCTAAGACCTGTGCATCTCCTATATTCGTTCGGTAAGCAGCAATCCTATTCTCAGGCTGCAACACTATGGACGTAAGACCAATTCTATTTTGATAGGATAGATAAAATACGTTTACATCAAAAGAATAATTACCCTCAAATGATTGACCACGAAGCCCCATCTCAAAGTTATATCCACGCTCATCCGTTAAATCTTGGTCTACGATTAAATTCGGATTACTGATACTTATATCTGTGAAGTTTATAGATCTAAAATTCTGCGAACCATTCAAATAAATTTCCTTTCGGAGATCATCCCCTATCTTATATGCTATGCCCATACCAAACAATGGAAACGTCCTTGGACTAGAGAGTTCTCGTTCTCGTCGTTCCTCAAATATTAGTTCACTCCCTGCATAAACCCTATTGTAATAGTAGCCATTTGCACGAGTTATTATCTGCTCCAATCTAAAACCTGGGCTGATATATAATTTATCTGAGAAATTAAATACGTGCTCTGCAAAAAAAGCAAGATTAGAACCCGGAAAACGATAGGAAGAAATCTGGGGCTCGGCTGGATTCAAAAATTCAAAACTAGCATCCTCACTAGCATTTGCAAAACCCTGCTTATTTCTAGTATCACCACTATACCATCTAAAACCGACAAGCATGGTATTAAGTGCTTCCTTCATTTTGTACTGATGTAAAAAACGAAATTCTGAGCCTAAATTCCTATATGTACCAATGATCAAATCTCGAAAACTTAATGGATCTGGTCTGTTAATAGGCCCTAACTCTCCAACAGACTTTCGGCTGGCATTGAGCATAAAAGTTCTATTCTGTAACCTCGTCCTTGGAGTAATAGCATAATCAACCTGAAGACCTGTAAGATTCCAATTAACAGAAAACCAATTTCGAGACCGTTTAGATAAAAAGGGATCTGTCTCAAATTCAAAGTCAACAAGCCCTCCAGGTAATTGGGCCAAATAATCCATAGCGGTATGCTCCAGTCTAACTTTCAAGCGCTTTCTGTTGTATGCAATCCGCCCAAAACCAAGTCTTTGCTCAAAGGCAGAATTGGGTCTGTATCCATCTCCTCTTTTAAAAAAACCATATGCATAATACTTCCATACACCTTTAGTACCTCCAATAGCATTGTAGCTTGATATCTGAGCATTGGAACTAATGCTATTGATTGTTTCAAATGAAAATGGCTTTTTACTTTCATCTTTTAGCACAAAATTGAGCATACCTCCAAACTGCGGCCCAAACTGAAGAGAAGCTGCTCCACGAACAATTTCAATTTGCTTAAGGGCTTGAACTGGCGGTGTATAATAGGTCTCTGGATATCCAAGGGCATCGGCACTAATATCATATCCGTTCTGCCTTGTATTAAAGTGTGCCGTTCGATTTGGATCCAAACCTCTTGCTCCTATATTGAGTTGTAAGCCTGATGCATCATTTTCCCAAATATTTAAACCGGGGATAGAAGCAAAGATTTCTCTTGCATTGTTAGAAGCATTATTGCCTTTAAAATTTCGCATGAGCAGAAGTTCTGACTTCTTACCAGCATAGACGCCCATACCTCTTACATTATTCAACTTTTGAACCAACTGACTTCGACCTTCAGAAACAATAACAAAATCCTCCAACTCTACTAGTAGAGGGTTCATTAAGACTACAAAAGTATCCTTGGTTACCGGTACAAAAAGGGTTTGACTTGCATAGGTCTCGCAAAAGATAGTAAGACTAAGACTGTCTTTACCCACTGATGGAATAACACAATTACCAAATTTATCAACTTCGTAATAATTGGAATTAATCTCATCCCACACTGAGGCATTAATTGCAGCATTACTTTTTGCATCTACAACTTTTACTACACATTGCACACTTTGAGCTCGACCTATTACAGCACAAAGAAGGAATGTAATTAAAAGGTAGCTTATATTCGGTCTCATATTTTATTTATCCTTTAATGGGACGATCCATGATTTTGCAGACCAAGTATCTATCTGCTTACTTAGATCTATATCCGGATCTACTAATCGCTGAGAAGCTCTTCCATTCAAAGCTGCGAAGCAATCACACTTTATTTTTATGTTTTTGATCTTATATTCTTCCTCCAATTGTTCTTTAAGATACTTGGCATACTGCATTATAAAGTCTGGCTGTATAGCCATTTGTTTTTCTTTGTAAGGACTTAAATATTTACTATTGTCTACCTCACCTAGAAAGACATCATCCTTATCATAGACCTTAAAAGTTGCAACTCCCGTCTTTTCAATAAGCATTACCCTCCACGAGAACCTGTAACCCTGTTCATGCCACAAAACACTACCAGGATAAGCCAAACACCTCAGCGGTAAAATCAATTGAACAAATAGAAACAAACTAAGAGCAGCATATAAAGGTGCCACTCTATTGACAATAAAGGTACTACCCTTATTTGGATTAAATCCAATTTTACTTAAAATCTTTGCGTGTAATTCAGCTGAAAAAAAGATTGTAGTTGAAAAAATCATGATCCAAGGAAAAAGACCAATATTAAAAAGCAGGCCAACCATCAAATGAAATGCCAAGACAAACATATAAGCAACAAATCTGGTTCTTTTGAAGAAAAGAAAAAAAGCAATACTCAGATCATAAAATGCTCCTCCATAAGAAAAAATTGCAGCAGTGATTGGTTTGGCGAGTATAGGCCCTATCAACGGCAGGTCTCCCTTGGCAGGTAACCATACAGCCATTGGCATAAAATTCACCATCCAATCCGTATTCAGCTTGGCCAAGCCAGCGAAAAAATAAACCATCGCAAGTTGCACCTGAATCAGGAGAACCATGTAACGTGGTATTCTTGAATAGGACTTTGTTTTCCAAAATCGAAC
>Ga0206130_10007181_pt1 | contig 12433 bp, 8 predicted proteins | sample Helgoland_Spring_9_FD_148637 | JGI IMG/M metagenome (GOLD analysis project Ga0206130, IMG submission 148637) | Pelagic subsurface seawater microbial communities from Kabeltonne, Helgoland, North Sea - Helgoland_Spring_Bloom_20160512_1 | ecosystem: Environmental > Aquatic > Marine > Epipelagic ... | reverse complement strand
CGCCGCCCTCGCCACCGCCCCCCTCGCCGCCGCCGCCCTCTCCGCCGCCTTCGCCGCCGCCGCCGAGCTATCCGCCGCTGTTGCCCGGCGCAATCGAGGTCGGCGAGGTGTGCGGGTACACGGAGACGTGGAGCGTGCCGGCCAACGACCCGGTCTCGATCGAAGTCTACCAGACCATCTTTGCGTCCTACCTCTTCAACATCTCCAACACCTCCATCGCCAACATCTCCGTCGAGGCCAACAACGTCGCGCAGTTCAAGGAGCGCGGCGAGGAGTTGGACGCCGACCAGGGTCGCCGGCGGCTGCAGCAGTCGAACAGCGACTTCTCGTTTGTGGACTGGCGCCAAGCGTTCGATCTCGCGCAGCTCTACCCCGAGCGGCTGGTGGACGACCCGCTGACGCCCGACGTCGCGCAAGACCTTTACAACGTCATCGACTGCAGCCGCGAAAAGAACGAGGAGATCGTGGAGGAAGGCCGACCGTTTGGGATTAACGGCGACCGACTCATCCGACTCAAGATCACCTTCTTGAGCGAAAGCGACCGCGGCAAGTTTGCGTGCCTCACGCTGACGACGCGCAACGCCATGCGCGACCTGTTGACGCCCTTTGGCATGACGCCGTGCCGCGACCGCTCGTACATTTGCCGCGGCAGCCTGGAGGTCGACCCGGCGCCCTCGCCGCCGCCGCCCTCAAACTGGGAGGTGCCCCCCTCGCCGCCGGCGTACGTCTACGAGGTGCTCACGCTGACGGCGGCCACGGGCGGCTCGGCGCTCTTCTTCCTCGTGGGCTGCGCCTGCTGCCTGGCCGTCGGCGGGCACGCGGTGCGCGGGCGGCACACGTCGCGCATGATGGGCACGAAGAATGAGCGCGTCGACCGCATGCCGTACGCCAAGCGGGACTACGCCGAGCGCGGCGAGGAGCCAACGGGCCCCTTCCGACCCGACCTGCAGCAGCCGGCGCGACGGCTGAACACCGGCTTCAGTTTTAGTGGCATGCACCTCAGATACGATGTCGTCGACCAGTGACCGGGTTGCTCCGCTAGAGTCGTCCGTGGATGTAAAAACTTTGCACTTGTGACTCGGGGGTTATCGCGATCGCCAGCCACTCCCCTCCCCCTCCCTCGTACGCGCGCGTCATCATGGGCAAGGTCAACGGCGTCAAGGGAGCAAAGGGTGCCACGAGCAAGGACCTCAGCCTGTCGTCCTACATCTCCAAGTACGCGAGGGCGCTGAGCCTAAAGGAGGGCGACAAGAAGAACCGGTGGACCATGACGGGCGAGGCGTCGCGCGAGGTGGCGCTGCTGATAGACTACGCGGTGCAGCAGATCATCCACCAGGCGGACGCCGTGCTGCGGTACAGCGGCACCGAGACCTTTGGCGAGAAGACGGCGACGGCGGCCACGAAGATGCACTTCTCGGGGCCGCTGCGCGACAGCGTGCACAGCGCGGGCAAGCGGGCGGTGGAGAAGTACAAGGGGAACCTCAAGCCGACCAAGCCCAAGGTGAAGGAGGTGGCGGTGGCCGCGCAGTGAGCGGCGGGGGCCAGGAGGAGGGAGGAAGGGGGCGCCGTGCGCGAGGCGGTGCCGTCGGTCGGTGACATGCGTATTGGGGTTTAATAAAAAATGGTTTGGGTATTAGGCAACGCACACACACGCACTCTCTCTCACACACACGCGCACGCACGCAGCGTCGATGGTTTGGGATCAATGCCGAGGGAGCAGCGGCATGTGGACGCTCTTGCGCTCGGCGCGCGCGTTTGCGCGCTGCGCAAAAAAGAGCGGAGCGGGGTGGCCGGAGACGGCAAAGGGTAGGCGCGCGGGCGGGCGCGCGGCCAGGGAGACGGAGAGCCGGGAAGGTGGCCGCGCCGGCGCGACGCGCGGCCCCACGCGCACGCCGGAAAGGTCAAACTTGAAGCGCTGCTTGGACGACATGCCATCAAAGAGGTCGAACCCGCCACTCGCGTCGCCGTCCGCGTCCTCCACGATCGCCTCCTCGAGCTCATCTATCATTTCTTGCTGCGCGTCCTCAATAGCCTCTCCGTCCACCTGCTCGCTTCCCGTCGTGTTCTTGGGCATGGCCAGAAAGACCTCGCGCAGCCGGAAGACGAGCAGGCCGGTCCAGATGGCCGAGAAGCCCAAGATGCAGATGAAGAAGGCCAGCCGCTCGGTGTCCTCCGTGCCCTTGCCATTCTTGAAGGCCACCTCGATCTCGCGGTCGAGCAGCGCGCTCGCCTGGAAGACGGGCATCCACACGAGCAGCACGCAGCCCGCCATCCACCCGTACTGGTAGAGCGGCTTGAGGTGCGTCACCGCCCACTTTTGGCGGTACCAGCCGATGGCCGCCGCGTTCCAAAACGCCGCCCACACCGACATGAGCACGTCCTTTGCGTAGACCTCCCCCTGCTTTTGGGCCACGTCGTCGCCCTTGGCGCCGTCGAACCACTTCTGGCCCGACGTGGCGCTCTGCAGGATGAAGAAGAGTTGAATCACCAGCGCAAAGACAAGTAGTGCCACCGCAACGTACTTCTTGCGCGAGGTGGAGCCCAGTTTCACCTTGGAGGCGTCCTCCACGATCGTTGGGTCGACCATGCTCCTGCCGATGAACTGCTGGAACAGCAGCACGAACGACGTGAGGATGAGCAGCGTGCCGATCAAATGCTCGCCGAACCGGTCGAAGCGCCGCTTGCCCCACGTGGTGACGTAGGCGCCCGACGGCACCTGCACGCCCAGACCGGCCCAGTCCTCGCACGTGGTGCTGATGTAGTAGTGCGACTGCGTGGCCGGGTCGAGCCACAAGATCCAGTAGACCACCAGCAGCGTGACGCCAAACGTCAGCCAGATGAACCAGCCGATCTGCGGCCGCATCAACCGGATGGGCTCGTACTCGTCGAGTTCGTGCGGCACTCCGTTGATGTCCTTCATCCGCTTCGTGCCCGACATGACGCCCAAAAACTTGAGGATCTGCACGCCGATGGGCACGAGCGCGCGCACCATCATGAAGCCGGCGACGTTGGCAACGATGATGGCCCAGATGGAGCTGCTCGCGAGGCGGTAGGCGATGTACAGCTCGAGCTTCGCCTTGGGGTCGGCAAAGGTGAGCCCACCGTCCTTGGCCCGGTCGGTGTAGAGCAGCGTGTAGAGGACCCACGCCACAAAGTGGAAGGAGCGGTGCACGCGGTTGTCGACCACAAAGGGCATGATCACGTCGGGGACGCCAAAGAGCCGACCCTGCTCCACGAGGCCGTACTCGAGCGTCGCCGCGCAGACCTGCGCGGCGACGAGCGACTTGCCGTTGCCGTCCGTTGGCGCAACCCCGTGGTCGACGCGGTAGACCGGCGGCGCGGGCGAGGGCGGCGGCGTGTTCACGCCGACGGTGCACTCGCCGGCAACCTTGACCCGGTGGTCGCTTTGAGAGAAGCGCTCGTACGCTTCCGTCTGTTCGAGTGGCGTGTCGCCCGTGCTTCCGGGCGCCACGTCGTCCATGGCCTCCTTGCACAGCTCGAGCGCGGTGTTGCGTTCGATGTCGCCCTCCTTGATGGGGTTGCGAAAGCACAGCCCGTCGTTCTTGTGCCGGTCGTAGTAGCCGACGAGGGAGAGCGCAAAAAGGCGGTAGAGCTGCTTCGAGAAGCTGGCCTCGTACGGGTGTGCCTCGTCGTGCATGGCGTGCTGGTCGGCGGCCGCCGCGTCGAGCTCCAGCTTGATGTGGCACGCGTGCTTGCAGCCGGTGTCGAACGGGTCCGCGTGACCCTGCCCGGCGTCCTGGCAGGCCATCCGCTCCTTCTTGTAACGCGAGAAGCCGGGCATGGCGGTGAGGTAGGCGCGCGCCACGCGCCCCTTGAGCTCGCCGTACGAGTCGAACTGCTGCGAGCTGTAAAACGGCACCTGGGTGCCGACCTTGGTGTCGTCCGTGACGCACGCCAGCACCTCGAGGGCGGTGTTCTTGGCAACTATCGCGCTGGGGTCATTGTAGTCCCCGTCGTGGGGCATGACGCTCGCGTCGTTCATCAGGTAGCCGAGCGTCAGCAGCTCCTCGACGTAGTTCTCGCCGTAGCTGTGCGTGCCGTCGCACACCTCATTTGCACCGGTGTCTGGTACCGGCGGCGCGTCCACGCCCGGGATGACCTTGGAGCAGAGCGCGCGGTCGATCTTTTGCATCCAGGCCTGGTAGTTGGGCTCCAGCGTGGCTCCGTCCCAGCCGGCGGCTGGGAGCGCGCCAATCGCTTGCAGCAAGTACATGCCGTCCGGCGTGGGGATGCCGCACGGCTTGGGCATCAGGTTGTCGGGCGTGCCGGTTTGGGTCGGGTCGCGGAATCGTCCCAGCGCGTTGCGCTTGAAGTCGTCGGCGTGCTCGTGCATGATCAGCACCGTCAGGATCAGCACCGTCAGGCACAGGGCGAGGTAGAGCACGTTGCTCATCAGCAGCGGAATGTTGGGCGGGTTCTTGTACAGCCAACCCTCCCAATCCTTCTTGAGCTGCCTGGCCGCCTCGGCCCGCGCCCTCTTAAAGTCCTGGGCCGCGTCGAACGCGTTCTGCACGCGCGTGGCCATGCCGCGCCGGCCGAGACCGCACGCGCACGTACGCGCGCACACCGCCCTATTCAGAAGGGGGGGCAACGGGTGGTTATCCGAAACGGGTGTGTGCGGCGCACCCCATTGGTTGGCAAATCATAAGCAACTGGGGCCCCATTGCTTGAGTAGGGAGGCGGGTGCGTGCCCTCGCCGTGCGCGTCGTCGTCGCGCGCCACACCTGCGCGCCATGGCCCGAGTCAACTACCGCGTGGTCACGCTCTGCTCCGCGCTGGGCGCGGCCCTGCTCATGTGCTTTGCGCTCGGCTGCCTCGTCACCTCCCTGGTCAACTTCCGCGCCGAGGACTTCCTGACGGCCTCCAAGACGGAGGACATGACCACGCTGGGCGTCGGTGGCACGTGCGTCGAGACGCTGACCGACGCGCAGCTGCTGGAGCTCGAGTACACCAAGACAGACCTCAAGTGCGGCGACAACCGTGAGCAGGGCAACCGCGTGGCCGTGCGCAACAGCCTGTCCGCGTCCGTGCACGCCGTCATGTACGCCTACTACTACCACGCCACCTTTCCCGGGACCCTGTCCGGCGCAGACTTTGGGGAGTACAAGTTCTATCAGGTCGTGGGCGCCATGCTCACGCACATCATGGGCGGCACGACCACGGATGGCGCAGGCGTCGTCACCCAAAACGTGCCGGTCGGCATCAACTACACGACCGCCGACTACGTGCTGCGCGCGGTGAGCCAGCTCGAGATCCCCGTCTCCTGCGACGACATCTACGGCCTGACCTTTGCGACCGACATCGACGACGGCGACCGCTTCGCCGACAGCCTGATGGAGCTGTACATCAAGGACATCCGCGAGGGGCGGTTCAACAGCGACGAGGAGATCAAGGAGACGTGGCCGCTCACCGACCTCATCGTCGACTGCGACGACGAGCTCCTGACCATGGGCGATGGCACGCTGCAGAATCCCGGCGCGCCGGCGAGCGCCATCCCGACGGCTACCAAAGCCATGCTGCACGCGCACTGCCACGCGCAGTTCCAGTTCGCGTCGGTGGGCACGCAGGCGTGGTCGGGCACGTACGGCATCCCGCTGCCGGGCATCGAGCCGGGGCCCGCCTACACGCCCTACCCGCAGGCGGAGGGCTTCAACAGCACGTCCCCGTACACCATGCGCGCGCGCATGTACCTGGGCCAGCGCTTCGGCTTCAGCGTGTGGGCCTACGTGCCCATGTTTCTGGCGACGTGCTTCCTGCTCGCCGACGCGGTGGTCTTCTTCCTCGCCGAGGCGGTCATGCCGCTCACGCTCGCCGACACCAAGAAGTACTCGACCTCCGCGCTCAACCAGGCGCGCGACAGCCTCGTGATCGCCGCCACCTCACGCTCGTCGCGCAAGAAGCGGCTGGCGATCGGCTTCTTCGCCGTCTTCTCCTCCTTCCTCTTCTACGGCATCTTCATCGCCGGCCCGTGGGGCTTCTGGTACACCAGCATGCCGCGGCCCATCTGCGAGCACTCCGAAGAGCCACCCGGTGCCCCCAAGAAGGGCGTCGCCCCGAGCCACGGCGTGCCGCAGATGGGCTGGAAGGGCACCAACGGCGGCTGGCGCACCGACTACGACGCCACGTGGTACGACCTCGCCGCGCTCGTCGCGCAGCTCTTCGTGCTGATGCTGCTGCCGCTCACCACCACCGAGGCCTGCCGCAGCTGGAACTCGGCGCTCTCGGGCACGGGCGACGAGCGCGCCGTCAAGGCGGCCATCTCCGACCAGGCGCAGATCGTGTCCAACACCTCCAAGTACCGCCTGCACCAGCGCGTCTTCGTCGTCGTCATGGGCCTGGGCATCCTCATCATCCTCGTGGGCCAGAGCATCAGCGGCGCGCGGTTCGGCATGGCGTGGGCCGAGGGCATAGTGGACCTGGAGTGGAACGAGAACAAGGACGGCTGGCTCTTTGACGAGATCGCGCTGTCGGAGCACGTGTACGACCAGACGATCTCGACCTTGGCCCTCGTGATCGCCTGCGGCCTCGTCTTCGCCACCGCCATGCAGCGCCACCTGATCAACGGCGTTGGCTGCTACTCGGCGGCCCTCTTCTTCGCGTGGATCTTCCTCGTGATCATCTTCGCCCTCCCCCTCACCTTTTACGCGGCCAACCGCTCCATCTTCAACGAGAAGGCGGCGAGCAAGGACTGCGCCGTCTTCCCAAGAACCTCGCACGAGTTCGAGAACAACCTGTGCATCTCGCGCTTCTGGACGCTCCTCGTCGGCGGTGGTATCTTCGTCGCCACCCTCCTGCTCATCACCGGCCTCGGCCTCGCCGAGGCGCTTCCGGCGCTGCTCAAGACGCGCAAGCGCGCCGCCGTCTTCCTCAAGGCCGGCGCACCGCCCTCCCAAGTCTTCCGCGCCAGCACGCCCGGCATGGCCACGCAGGCGGGGTACCGCAGCGAAACAGAGCCCTTCTTCAACTACAATGCCAAGCCGGTCGAGTCGGCCGACGCGCTGCTCTACGCGCCGACTGTGCAAATCAAGATGCCGCGCCGGTGAGAGCGTCGGGAGCGGCGCAACGAGGGTCGGAGGGCCGGGGGAGGGTTGCGTCGGGTTGGTGTTGGGAGGGAAAGGCGGGCGCAACGGGTGCGGAGATTCATGACGCAGGCACGCGTATTGGCTAGGGGGAGCAAGAGAGAGAGAGAGAGAGCCGCGTGTTTGCGTGTGTGTGTGTGTGTGTGTGTGTGTGTGCGTGCGGCGATACGTTGCAATAAAGCCACGTCCGCGTGCAAAAGGGAGAAGCAGGAGCGCACCATGCTGCCGCGCCCCAAGTCCATCTTTGACGACGCCGACCTTGCCAAGGCGATCCGCACGGGCGCGCCGCCCCGGTATGGCCCCGGCTCCGGCTTTCTGTACGTGGTGACCAAGAGCCTGGTGGTCGGGGGAAAGGACCAGGGCCCCGGGGTGCTGCTGGTGCAAGAGTACATGCCCGGCGGTTCGCGGCACCTCAAGTGGGGCCCACCGGGTGGCCAGTCGGACAAGACGGACCACTCGGCGCTGCACGCCGCGCTGCGCGAGTTTGGCGAGGAGGTGGGCGTCGACTGGCGGAACCTCGGCAACGCCAACACCGACTTCCGCTTCGTGCGCCTGCAGACGGACCCGGTCCGGCTCAACAAGCAGACCCCGCCCATCCCCACCGCCAACGAGTCGTGGATGCTCTTCGTCGACCTGGACGCGCAGGCGTGCGAGAACGCGCTCTTCAACGCGGACCGCTCCACGTGGAGGCTCGGTCAGCGCATGAACATGCCCCCAAAATCCCAGCGCCACGGCGGGCTCGCCAAGGAGACGGCGGGCTACGCGTTTGTGCCGCTCGAGGCGCTGCTGGCCGCCCAGACCGTCGCGGGCGGCGGCGTCCAGTTCCAGTTGGGCCCGCACAACCTGCGGCTCCGCTTCGGCTACAAGACGGTGAACGCCGCGCGCGCCATCGCCAACGTGCTGGCCCCGCCCGTGGAGGCGGACCGGGAAGTCGGCAAGCTCGCCCAGGGCCTCGCCGGCGTGACGGTTGGCCAGTCCTGTAGTGGGCCCTCGAGCGCGTGAGTGGCGTGCTTTAAAGAGGACGGTTACACCCAAACACCCCCCCCCCCCCCCCCCCCCCCACCCACACACCCCCCCCCCCCCCCCCACACCCCCACCCCCCCCCCCCCCACACACACACACACACACTCGCGCGCGCGCGCGCACAAACGCACTTACGCATGCGCACGCGTGCCGTCACGTGCGTCGCTGCAACACCAGCTCGACCTCGCCCAGCACGGGCACGCGCACCCACACGGTCACGGTCATGCGCGCGCGGTCGAGCGCCGCGCGCCGGATGCTCACAAAGCGGCGGCGCAGGCGCGCCTCAAAGTGCTCATCCAGCACAACGCCGCCCGCCTCGGCCGCGATGTCCTCTAGCCGGCCGGTGCCCTGCACCGTGCCGCCGAGGACGGCGCCGCGCAGCGCCACCGTGGCGACGCGCGTGCGCATGTTCAGGTGCACGCGCGCGTGCACGCCGTAGAAGGTGCCGGAGAAGCGCTCGATCGGGTCGACGAGGCCCGAGTACATGAGCACGCGCCCGAGCGCGCCCGAGCGCGGCGCGGGCGTCGCGGTCGGCATGGCCTGTTGCGAGGCGCACAGCGCGAGGACCGCGCAGCACCGCATGATTGGTGGTGGGCGGGGATGGGGTGAGGCGGGGCGGGGGTGAGGCGGGGCGGGGGGGGGCGCTAGCTTGCCCCCTCCGTGCGCGCGCCCCACCAGGGTTAGCGTGGCGAAACGGCGCGCCCGCAGCAGCATGGGCACGCCCGGCCAGGTGGTCATGGCGCGCGTGCGCGAGCGCGTGCGCCGGCACATCCCCACGCCCATCTCGGACGGCGACGCGCTCAACCTGTGCCTGACGTGCGCGACCTTCGAGTCGGACGCGCTGCTCGAGCTGGCGCACGACCGCGTGGTGCGCAGCGCGGCGGTCGCCAACTGCAACGCGCTCGCGCTCGCGTCCGACGAGTTCGACGCGCTGCTGTGCGACGCGTCGCTCAACGTCCCGCGCCGAACGGCGCTCGCGGCCGCCCTCGCCGTGGAGGAGGCCGACGACGAGTGCCAGGCGCGGCACGCCGCCATCGCGGCGGCGCTGCGGCTCACCATGACCGAGCAGGCGCAGCAGAAGCGGTGGCAGGAGAGCGCGCGCACGCGCGCGCGCGTGGCGCTGGCGGTGCTGCGCAAGGAGGGGCACATGACGTGCCTCGAGAGCGCGTTGGGCAGCGTGCTCGTCTCGGACCACCGGCTCGTCGAGGACCTGAGAGCGGAGACGGAGGAGGAGGGCATCGACCTCATCACGGTAAGCTCGCTGATCGGGGCCGTGAGCCGCGCGCTCACGGCCTGACGGCCGCTGGCGCCGGACCCACTACAGTGCATGGCATTCCATGGTTTAGTGACCCTAGTTTTGCGCATCACTATGTGAGCACCTAGCCACTCGGCCAAGGGTGCTCACATTGTGCCGATTCAAGAATTTCTAGAATCGTTTTAGTGAGGTTACGATGTGAAAATAGTGAGTTGGCTGTTTACCCACCTGGTTAGGGTAAACAGCCAACTCACTATTTTGCCCTCAGAACCTCACTAAAATGATTCTAGAAATCCTCGAATCGACACAATGTGAGCACCCTTGGCCGAGTGGCTAAGTGCTCACATAGTGATGCGCAAAACTAGGGTCACTAAAAGTGCGATTTGAACTCACTGTAGGGTACCACTATAGTGCATGTAATTCCGTGTTTTAGTGACCCTAGTTTTGCGCATCACTATGTGAGCACTTCGCCGCCCACGCCCAGAAGACCCCTGAAGCAGGCCGTGCGCCGCGCGCCGCTGGCGGAGCACAGATGGGAAGCACACGTGCTCTTCAACCTTACCAAGTCCGAGTGAGTGAGTGTTGTTAGGAGCCAAAGTAGTAGGAGACCGTTCCATTGGTGATTTCCACCGTCTCACAAAAGATGTGGTGCGAGTCGATGCCCCCAAACCAGTCGGTGTGCTGCCGCGTGTAGCACTCCACGTCGAGGACCACCGACATGATGTCCTTGACGCGCCACTTGCGGTCGCGGCGGCTGTAAACCCGGCGCAGCTCGTCGCGGTAGGCGGCGGCGTACGGATTGACGCAGAGGAATTTGCAGTTCGCGAGGATGACGTGGTCGAGGTACTTGTCGTTGGGGATGCGCTCCTCGTCGTCGGGGTCGTCGTCGTCCATCTCCAGGTCCCAGCCGAGGCTCTTGATCCTGGCCTCGGACGCCGCGGCCTGGTTGAGGAGGTTGCCAATGGGTTGGAGGGCCTCGCGGTCCTCAAACTCGATGTCGAGGGTGCAACAGCAGTTGGCCATGACCTGCACGGTTTCGTGGTTCTGCCGCAGCATCTCCCTCTTGTCGTCGCGGCTCATGGCATCCTCCCACATGGCGGTGTGATAGGTGCCCTGGAACGGGTCCATGCCGACGGGGGACTTGGAGTAACGATCCTCGCGCGCGCGCTCCTCAATGTCACGACGCCACGCGCGACGCTCCTCCGGGCTGGCTTCCATGCGTGGCGCGTGGCGCGTGGATGTGTGTTTGCTTCCGCACGCGTGGCGCGCAAAGTGAAGTGACAAGTTACAAACTCGTGGCGCCACGCCACGTGCCACGTGGTGCCCGCTTTTTTTTTATCCACCCCCCCTGTCCACTCCCTGCACCCTTCGTTCACGGCCGATCGCGCGCGCGCGCTCCCTGCGCTCCCCGATGATGATGCTGCCGCGCTCGATGATGCCGCCCGGCGCTGCGAGAGCGCCGACGCGCGTGGCCACGCATCTCTGTCGGTTCTCGGCTCGTCGCGTGCGGCTACGTGGCTAAGGAGGGGTGTGCGCCGCGGGGTGCGGCGCACTGGGAGGGGCCCGCCGCGCCCGGCGGCGGCGGCGGCGACGGCGGCGGGGGCCCGACGACGGTCGCGACGGCCACCGGCGCGTTGGGCGCCATGCGCGCGTTGGCGCCCGCAGGCAGCTCGAGCAGGTTCCGCGCCGCCCCCAAGTCCTTCTCGGCCTTCGTCTGGGAGCGCGCGTTGATCGTGAACTGCTGCGAGTAGGCGAGCACGGGCGCCGCGTTCGGGTCGTCGGAGATCAGCTGGGCCCTGAGCACCACGGCGAGGGCGCTGTTGTTGTTCGCGATGACCTGGCTCGAGGTGAAGCCAAAGTAGACGTTGACCTTGGACTGGCCGCACGCGTTGAGCGCCACGACGCGCGACTCCTCCCGAATCGGCGCCACGCCCGCGGCGAGGCGTCGCTGGGTGAAGATGCTGCGCGGCGGCTTGTCCGGGTGGGTCGCCATGAGGTCGGCGTTCGTGAGCTGCACGAGCGAGCCCGCGTCGTGCGCGGTCACGAGCACGCGCTGGCCGGGCGCGTGCTGGCCGTAGAGCTGGACATCGAACTTGGCGAGGGTCGCCTTCCAGAACTGCGGGTGCACCGACCGGTTCGGGCACGCGTCGCGCGCCTTGGCGTACTGGATCACCAGCTGCGGCTTGGCGTAGAGGAGCATGCCCACCTGCTCCTGGCTCGGGTTGGGCAGCGCTGAGATCTGCCCGCCCAGGTTGGGCACGCCCTCCCAGCCGCCGGCCGGCAGGTAGCTCGTTGGCGGCGGCGCGACAATCAACGCCGACGCGGGAGCGGCAGCGAGCGCAAACGGGGCCATCGCAGCTCCCGCCGGCGCTGGCGCAGGGGCCGGCGCGAGCTGCGGCGCCGCGGGCGGCTCGGGCTGCGGCGCCGCGGGCGGCTCGGGCTGCACAACAGGCGCCGTGGTGGACGCGGCTTGGTGGGAGGCGGCCACGGCCTCGGCCGCCTCGTCGGTCACGAGCTGGTCGACCAGGCTCTCCCGGGCGTCGCCGCCGCGCGCCCACGTCGCGAGCGAGTCGGCGCGCCGGGCCGCCGGCTTGCGGATGCCGGCGAGGGCGAGGGCGGGGGACTGGGCGCCGTGCTGCAGGGAGGAGACGGCCGCCTTCCTCTTGCGCGCCGCGGACGCCTTGGGCGTGCCGGACCGGCGGCCGGTCGCGACCTTTGTGCGGCGGGACTGCGTGCTCGACGAGGGGCCGGCGGTGGCAGCAGCGGTGGGGTCCGGCCGCGGGCGCGGCGCGCCGGGCGCGCCGGGCGCGGGCGCCGCCGCGCGCGCGGGGCGGGCGGCCCGGCCGGCGTCGGCCCACGAGGCGTCGAGCGCGGCGCCGGCGCTGGTGAGGGCGGTGGTGTGGTGCGCACCGTCGAGGCGCGCGTTCTGGGCGTAGAGGGCCTTGAGCTCGTGGAAGGGCATGGGTTCGCTGCGCAGGGAGCGCGCTCGTGCACGCCGAGTGCAGCGTGAAGGACGCGTGCACGCGCCAAAGGCGAGCAGGGGAAGGGGGGGGGG
>Ga0206130_10007180_pt1 | contig 12435 bp, 12 predicted proteins | sample Helgoland_Spring_9_FD_148637 | JGI IMG/M metagenome (GOLD analysis project Ga0206130, IMG submission 148637) | Pelagic subsurface seawater microbial communities from Kabeltonne, Helgoland, North Sea - Helgoland_Spring_Bloom_20160512_1 | ecosystem: Environmental > Aquatic > Marine > Epipelagic ... | reverse complement strand
TCAAAATTTAAAAATTTTTCAATTGATTCGGAATTATCATTAATTTTTATACTTTTAGGTTTTTTTAAAACTTCTATTGTGATATTATTTTTAGGTTTAGGCATATGAATTGTTGCATTTTTTAATCTATTATCAATTGTAGTTGATATTGATAAACCTAAATACCATCCTATTATAATTGTTAATACAAATGTTATAATAAAATTTCTCCAATTTTCAAACAAATTCATAATAAATTATATAATATTAGAATAAAATTAATTTATAAAAATAATATATACCCTTTATAAATGTCTATTTGTTTAAAAGGTAAACAACAATCTCCTATTAATATAAATTCTAATATATCAAAAAGATGTGGTGCTACTTGTGATCTAACATTTTTTTATAAAACATCTAAATTAAATATAAAAAATTTTAATAATGATATTATAATAGAATATGATACTGGAAGTTATATAAATTTCAATCAAGAAATATATGAATTAGAAAAAATTTCTTTTACTACACCATCTAGTCATAAAATTGACAATGATTCTCACCCATGTGAAGCTCATTTGTATCATCGTTCTCCTTATAATGGAAAAATTTTAATTATCGGAATATTCATTGATGTAAATGAAGCAGAATCAGGATCATTAGTATTTTTAAATTCTTTATTAGGTAAATTTCCAAAAAAAAATCAAGAAATATCAATTAATACAAATGATAAGTGGAATATATATAATCTTATACCTAATTCACAAGCATTTTTTTTATATAATGGTTCATTAACAAGAGAACCTTGTTCAGAAAATATTACATGGATCATATATGATGAACCAATTAATTGTAGTAAAAAATTTTTTACTAATTTGAAAAATATATCTAAAAATAATGCTAGATCTATTAAAAAAATTGGATCTAGGGCCATATATTTTAATCCCAATACTTCAAAAAAAAATCAAAAAAATTATGGAAGTGAAGGAAAAATGAGATGCTATACAGAAGCAGAACTTAATTTACGATGTACTAAAATAAAAAATGATACAGATGCAAGAAATAAAGCAAATGTAGTTAATATTAGAATTATGAAACCAATAATTTTCTTCATATTTATTTTTGTAGTTATTTCATTATTTAAAGGAGATTTTACGTCGCTAATTAGAAATAGTTTTAATAAATTTTTAAGTAATAAATTTATTGATCAATAATTTTTTTTTATTTTAATATATATATATGGTAAAATATTATACAAATAATTATAGTCATAATATAAATATTGTTAATGGTAAAATTATAAATGAAGAAGAAGAAAAATTATTTTTTAATAATGTTGATAACAATAATAATTATTATACAAAATCAGTTAATAATAATATAATTGATCATCAAAAAATAACTGAGAATAATTTACGAGAATATTTAGATAATTTTAATAATTATCTTTTAGATAAAAATTTATTTATAACTCCAGAAATATATTTAGAAGCAAGAAAAAAAATGAGTATTGATAATGAACCTTTTAATAAAAATAAAAAAAATGAAAATTTTTTTGGACAAATAAATGATTATAGTAACAGTGAAAATGATAGTGATATTGATACTATAGAGATAATTAAATCCGGTGAGAAAATTTTAGGAGATTTAAATGTTCATAATTTTGATGGTAATAATAAACCTTTTCATAAAAGTAAAGAAAATGAAAATTTTTTTGGAGCTATAAATGAACCTAAAAATAATAAAAAAGTTTTTGGAGCCATAAATAATGATAGTGATAGTGATAATGATACTATGGAGATAATTAAATCTGGTGAAAAAATTTTAGGAGATTTAAATGATCATAATAATGATAGTAATAATATAGAAATTATTAAATCTGGTGAAAAACTTTTAGGAGATCTAAGTGATAATAATAAATATAATATATTTGATAGAAATCAAATAGGTGGAGATAATAAAAATGACATATCTAATGTAGATAAATCAAGTATCGATAATGAAATATATGTTGGTATTGAAAATAAAAATATTAAATTTAACAAAAATAATTTATTTAAAAAAAAAAAAAAAAAAAAAAAAAAAAAATAAAAAAAAATAAAAAAAAAAAAAAAAATAAAAAATTAAAAAAAAAAAAAAAAAATGAAAGATATATATTTGGAAAAAATAAATAGTAATGATGTTAAGGACAAAAAAATATTTAGTGTTATAAATAATGATTATAATTATTATATAGATAATAATAATTGTTCTTAATAAAAAGTTTAATATAGAAAAATATTGCAAATAAAAAATAATTGTATTTTTTTTTTATTTGTTTAGACTAAGTATAATATAATGACTGATAAAATAAATTCAATAGAAATTGATAATGATGTTTTTGAATCTTTTAAGACTAATGTTAAAAGTTATATTAATTTAGATGATGATATTAAAAAATTAGAAAAACATATCAGAGAGAGAAAACAATCTAAACAAAAAATAAGTAACGAAATATTAATGTTTATGAATAATAATAATATAGAAGATTTAAGTACTGAATCTGGAAAATTGAAAAAAAATATTAAATATTCAAAAAAACCATTAAATAAAAAAAATTTAAAATCAAAATTACTTGAATATTACAAAAATAATGAATTACAATCAGATGCTTTATTTAAATTTATTGATAATAGAGATAAAGAAGAAAAAATAGAATTAAAAAGAATAATAAAAAAAGAATAAAATTTTTTTTTAAATAAATTATAATGTAATTTATATAAAAATTATAGATAACTTACTTTAAATTTATTGACGGAAACCCAGGGATAAGAATTTAATTCATTAATTACTCCAGTTCCTTCTATACAATAAATTTTAGAAAAATTATATTTTCCCCAAATGATTAAATCATAAAATAGATTATTATCGTATCCAATAGTGACAAATGTTACTATTTTATTTTTTTGTGTATATTCTTCTTGACCTGAAATATATTTTCCAATATTTTCAGTAATTTTACTATTTTTTTTTAATTTTTGAAAAAATGTACGATGAATTGCTATAAGACCTCTAAATTTACATACTGTTGTTAGTATATTTTCATTGTTTTTTTTTATAATTTTTTTTTCGGTATTAAAATACATATTTTCAAGAAAATTTTTTGATATCCAATAACCATGTTTAAAATAATCATCTATATCATTTACAATAAATTTAGTATGAGATTTATCAGATACTAATTTATTTCCAGATAATTTCCATGGTCTCTTTCCATATGATAATTCTAAATTATTATGAACACATTGTCTCATATGCACCCAGGTTCTATAGCTAGAATTACAATTATTAAGTGTTGCTAACCAAAATTTTTGAGGATAATAATATTTATTATAAGCAAGAGCATATAATAATTTAGCATATGAATACGCGTGTGATTTACAGAATGAATAATTTTCAAGACATGTTAAATTTTCAATTATAAGTTCTATCTTATCATTATTAAATGTGGGATTCACTTTTTTTAACATTTGCTTAAAAACAAACTTCTCTAAATTATTTTTTTTAGCAAATGCTCTTCTAAATCTGTCTCCATAAGATTCATCTTTTTTTAGAATTTTAGAAATATATTCAATAGCATCGTCATCATAAATAATATAATCTTTATATTTTTCCGAATCAGAATTTATCGTATTATAATCTTTTAAATATGCTGATTTTTGACCATTTCCCGATGCGGCAGGTCTAATTAGTGCTAAACAAGATGCTAATTCTTTTATAGATTTAGGTTTGAGTATCTTTAAAACTTTAGCAATGGTTCTCGATTCACCATGTGTTAGACCTAAATTGTCTCCGTCTGATAATAATTTCCATATATTATTATCATTATAATCATAATCATTTATTTTTTTTGGATTAATAAACATTAATTGACTTAATCCTCTATTAGAAAGTATATCAATTTTTATAAGTTTATTATCTTCAACTTCATCTTTATCTAATGAAATTTGAGTACCTAAAATATCTTCTATTTTAATTGATTTTAAAAATAAGTTTTTAGGAACACATTTTTCAAATATAACTATGCCACCACAATGTAAAGATTTATTTTTTGTAGTACCTTCTAATTCTTCTGCGTTAGAAATAATTTCCTTAATCATATCTTCATTATCAAATATATCATTTATATCAAAATTTTTAGGTAAAAATTTGTTATATCCTGTATTTCTAATAGCTTCTCTTAAAGCTGATTTATGACCAAAAGTAACATTATTTGATATTCTTGCTACTCTACCTTCCCAATTTTCATATATTTTTTTGAATATATCATTTCGTAAATGTGTAGGAAAATCCATATCAATATCTGGTATATCTTCTCTCTTTTCATGCATAAATCTTGCTAAAGATATATTTTCTAATACAGGATCTATATCTGTTATTCCCAATAAATAACAAACTAAAGATGAGCCGGATGATCCCCTAATTATATGAAGAACATTGTTATCTATTAAATCTAATATTAATTTTACCTGTAAAAATACTTTAGTAAAATTTTTTTCTTTAATTAATAAAAATTCTTTAACAAGTCTTTTATAATATTTTTCATTATTAGGTATTTTTCTAGTAAATTTATGTATTAATAATAAGCTTTCATCGAATAATAATACTTTATAATAATCTCTAATTTCTTCTTTAGTTAACCATATTCTACCTTTTTTATAATGATTTTTATAAATTTCATCAATATTATCAAAAATATATTTTACATTATTTATACCTATTTGTCTTTCATCTTTATTTAATGATAATTTTATATCTATTGTATTATAAATTTTTTTCTTCTTTACAAAAATATATTTATTCATAAATTTTTTTTGTAAAGAAGAAAAAAATATATATAATAGACATCAAATTTTATTTATATCTGATTTATAAACTTTCATATCAATATTTATTTCTTTATCTATTAAGTATCGAACGAATTTAGGATCTTTACAAATATTATCTCCACAATGATCTGAATTTGCTAATATACTTTTTATATTTTGGTTATCATTAGTATTCCATCTTCCTACATTTAATGTATTTATTTTTGATTTTTTGAATATAATAAGATTTCCTATTCTTTTTAGAAAAGTATTCATATTATAAATTTCTATATAAATAATCTATAAATTCTTTTATTAATAAATTATTTATTTAATATTTTTAAGTAAAAGATATTTTATTAGTTATATTTTATTTCTATAAAAGGGAATCTTCTCCTGGAGGATTTATTTTTCTAAATTCTTCTAATAATCTTAATACGATTTTTTCTTCTTCATCTGTCAAGTTAGGATTTGGATCAACCGTTTTAGACATAAATTTGCATTTATTCATCCAATTATAAGCTGCTTTTCTTGCTAATTCATGTTTATCTCTGTTCTTCTGACCAGCTTCTTCAAATTTTTTAGCAACTTCGTTTACTGTTAATTGTAATTGAGTAACAAATGTACTTATATTTTCAATACTTTCGGCATAATCATCATGGGTTTTTTTAATTAATGGATTACTAGATTCTCCATTCATAGATGCTTTCAATTCTGAAATTTCACCTACAACTCTTCTTAAAGAATGCATCAATTCTAAAAACTCTATAAGTTTGTTGACACGTTCAGTTGAAGTTCTAAAAACATTTATTATAGCATTTTTTAATGTAGTATTAAAACCAAAGTCATTATCTTTATTACTCCACCATTTGTCTAAATTATAAACATGACCGTCATGTTTTAAAGAAGAACCAGGTTGGACACCCATAAAATTTAATAGTCTTGCCTCTATTACAGAATAATTGTAAGACATTGAGCTAGGATTAGTAGGTGTATACCATGTATTACTAATAGGATCATATCTTACATATCCTCCTGTCATATTTTTAAGTGATAAAGAATTAGATTTAAACATATTAGTTTTATTATCCCATATCATATTTCCACCGTTTAATGTATATATATATCTTTTTAATATACTATAACCAAGTTTATTTTTGATATTTACTTTTCTTCCAGTACTAGGATTTACAATGGTATTATACATATATATATATTATTTATAAAAAAAAATTTTAGGATATTTAAATTAATTAATTAAATATCCTAAAATTTGAATAATAATTTAAATTTACGCACTAAAGTAAAATATTATAGTAGTATTATAAAAAATGAGCAGTATAAAAGCAGTATTATTTGGATTAAATTATATAGGTACAAAGAAAGAATTAAGTGGATGTATAAATGATGTTAATTTAATGAATAATTGTTTAAAAAATTATTTAAAAGTACCTGAAACTAATATTTCTATTTTTCATGATAATACAGAAATAAAGCCATATAGTGATAATATAATAAGAATATTAAATAATGCGATAGATGAAGTAAATAATAGTTCTAATTTAAAAACTTTATGGATACATTATTCAGGTCATGGATCATACATAAATGATCTTAATGATGATGAAGAATATATGGAAATAGATGGATCATTATATTATGGTTATGATGAAGTTTTATGTCCATTATCAGGAAAGTATATAAAAGATGATGATTTAAATCAAATATTTTCTAGATTAAAAGAAGATAAAAAATTAGTATGTGTATTTGATTGTTGTCATAGTGGGACAGCTCTAGATTTACCCTATAGGTATGACTATAAGAACAATATATGTATTGAAGAAAAAAATAAAAATTTAATTAAATGTGATGCAATATTATTATCAGGAGCTAAAGATTCTCAAACAGCTGCTGATGCGCCTGGATTAAGTACTAAATATTTATATACAGGAGCGTTTACAACGTCAATATTAAAAGCATGTGAGAATGAAGTAACAGTTTCATTAGATAAGATAATTGATTACGCTGCTAAATACTTAAAAGATAATGGATTATGGCAAATACCAGTAGTAACATCATCTCGAAATATAACACTTAAAACAGAATTTATGAGTTCAAATTATAGAAAAAGTATAAATGCTAAAATAAAATATTACGAAAAATATATAAATTTATGTGATCATTATTATATTATTTATAAAGATGAAGTTTATAAAAAATACAAGGAATATTTTATTAAAAGAAAAAATAGTTTTATATTATCACTAGTCTAGAATTTTATTTTTTAATATTTCTTATTATATTAGAAAGTCTTTCGATTTCTTTATTTTTTTCATCAATAATTTTTTCTTGTCTATCTTTCATTTGTCTATTAGATAATATTTTGAAAAAAGTAGTTTCAAATATAGGCTCTTGTTCAGGGTCCTCATTATTTTCATCCCAATGATATCTTTGTACGGACCAACTAAATGTCCCATTTGATAAAATAACATATTTTTTATGTATTTTTGTTAATAATCCTCCTAAACAAAAACGTTGTTTATTATCTCTCCAAGTAACATATCGAACATGTGTATTTAAATTTACATCTTCAATATCTTCTACTCTTTCATAATTTTTAAGTTTTTCAGCCATAGAAGCATTAGTTTGTAAGGTATCAGTTAATGTACATTCAGGACGATCATAATTAGATTTAGATAATTTTCTAGTAATAATTTTATTATGTGGAGAAGTATTCATAATAATATATATTATAATTTATATTTATATTAATATTTTATATAAACAATGGATAATTATACAAAATACTTAAATAAAAAACAAAAATTAAGGGTAGAAAATTATAAATGTATAAATGATATAGATTTTTTGAGTGACGGTATAAACAAAGGAGATAGAATTAAATTTATAAAAAAAAAAAATTTAGGTTTTAGAGAAGGAGGTATAATTGAAAATATAATTGATAATAATACGTTAGAAATAAAAAATATTAGATATAATTTTTGTTATTATATAAATTGTGATAATAGTATTATATTACATAAAAGTAAAAATTATAAGAAAAAAGATGATACTGAAAGAGAAGTATTTGAATATATATTAAATGGATTAAATAATAATACAATAAAAATAACAAAAAAAAAAGTGTGAAAAAAATTATAAAATATTATATTTTAATATTATAAATATGGGTATTGGTTATTTTCAATTAACTGTTACAAGTGAACAAGATAAATATCTAGTAGGAAATCCAGAATTTACATATTTTAAAGCTGTTTATAAAAAGCACACTAATTTTGCTAAGGAAACATTTAATTTAAATTTTGTGGGAGAAACATTTATGGAAAGCAATAACAATTTAGGTAAAAAGTTATATTGTACTATACCAAAAAATGGTGATTTATTACACAGAATGTATTTGGTTTTTGATATACAAAGTGTTTCACCTCCGAAAAAAAAAAATGATGGCACTATAGATACAACAATAGAAACAATAAAAAAAAATGTATTACCATACATATCGATAGATGCACAAGCATTAATAGAATCAATAGAAATAAAAATAGGAGATCAAACTATTGATAAACATACAGGAGAATGGATGCATATTTATAATGAAATAAGTTTAACATCAAATAAAAATGAAATGCTATGTGATATGATAAATACTAATATAAATATTAAAGAGTCGCAAATTTCTCAAAAGGATGGTTTAATATATATACCTTTAATATTTTGGTTTAATAGAAATCCAGGATTATCGTTACCATTGATAGCTTTACAGAATAGTGATGTGAAAATTGATTTGAAATTAAATTCGAGATCAAAAATTGATAATAAGTTAATGATAGGAAATAATAATACAGGACTACAAATAAATAGTATATATATGTTAGCAGAATATATACATTTAGATAATCAAGAAAAATTATTATTTTCGTCAAAATCACATGAATATTTGATAGAGCAAGTACAATTCAATAATAATATAAATGTTCCATTAAAACTAGTGGATATTCCGGTTGATAAACAATATAATGAATATCAACATAAATTTGAGATACCATTTCAGAATCCTATAAAAGAATTATTTTGGGCAATTCAGGATGATATATCGAACGTTAATTCAAATGGTACAGAAGAATATAAAGAAAATGGATTTGTCAAAAGACGTTATTCTAGTGGAAATCACATTTATAATTATTGGTTTAATCTTGATTATAATGATAATACTAAATTAAATCAAATGATTGATGGAACAATAACATTAAATGGTATAGATATGTTTGAACCAATATCAGGAAATTATTTTAATTCTGTGTTAAAATATCAATATTATAATGGATATAATTATAAAAATTTGGGAAGTGAATTAATGAATAACGAAAATAGTTCTGAAACTGTAAATATGAATTATAAAAACGGAAGCGGATTTTATTGTTTTTCATTTGCTTTAAATCCTATGGATTTTCAGCCATCAGGATCACTTAATTTTTCTAAAATAGATAAGGCAGAACTTAAAATAAGAGTAAGAAGAAATACTACGACACATGATGAAAAAAATACAGCCGCGCGAAATGGTATTGAATTAAATAGAGGTAATGAATATCTAAAACAGAAGATATTAAAAATATATGGTGTAAATTATAATATATTGAAGATAGTTTCAGGTCACGCTGGTTTAGCTTTTAATTAGAAATTAGTAAATATTTAATAATTAAAATATTTCTATTAATATATTAAAATATTATGTCTAATAGAAAAATAATATTAAATGCTATAGGACCTGAAGATAATTTTTTAACAGTAAATCCATCAACAACCTATTTAAAATCAAATCACCAAAATCATACCAATTTTGCTAAAAATATTATTAAAATATCTCCAACATCTGTTCAAAATATTAAAAATTATAATTTTGGTGAAACAGTACATTTTGAAATAGATAAATCAGCAGATTTACTATTAAATATAACGTTAGAAGTTACAATTAAAGGGAAAGATTGGATAAATAATAATTTGGTTGTACCACAAACTATTTATAGTCTAATAGAATATATTGAAATTTTAGCAGATACAAAAGTTCTACAAAAATTAACTGGAGAATGGATATATATATTTGATCAACTATATTCTAGAAATAACTCAGATAATAATATATTTGAAAGCGGATATGCTTCACATAATAATAATATAGATGAATCTAAACACAAATTATTTTTAAAAATACCATTTTGGTTTTGTTTACATCCAGGATTATCTTTACCATTATGGGCTGTTCAACATGAAAGATTACATATAAGATTAAAATTAAATGAAAAATCAAATATTTGTTTAGAACCTCATAATAGAGATATTATTATAGAAAGTATAGAATTAATATCTGAAATTGTAGATTTAGATAAATTAGAAAAGGAAAAATTTCAAAATGATCAATTAGAATACCTTATAGAACAAGTTGAATTTTGTGGTAGTAATTTGATTGAATCTAATTTTAATTCTAGAAAAAAAATAGAAATAGAAAGATATCCATACATTACAGAAATATTATGGATATTCTCAGGGAAAGATCTAAAAAATAATAATAATTCTAATAATTTTAATCCCAATAATTATTTTAATTATTGGTTTAATTTTAATGGAAATCCATTATCTAGAATTGATCATACAAAAAATACTACAATATTGTTAAATGGGAATCCTATTAATAGTAGATTAAAGGGATCCTACTATAGAAAAATACCTAGATATGAATCATATAATACAATATCATGTAAAGATAAAAATGGTACAGAAATTATTTCACCTGATTATTATTCACATAATTGTATTTATTCATACTCATTTTCATTTAATCCAAAAAATATTAAACCATCAGGATTTTTAAGCACAAATAAGTTTAATTCTATGCATTTAGATATTGAATTAAATAGTGCTAATTATGATAGAAAATTAAATATTTATATAAAAAGATTTAATATTATAAGAATCAAAAATGGTTATATAAATTTAGTAAATACCTAATTAAATAAGCTAATTTTAAATATTTAGATTATATATTTAAAATTATTTTTTTATTTGCGATAAATTTTGTATATAAATTAAAAAAAAAATCTCACTATATAGTATAATCATAAAATGGGTGGTGGTTTAATGCAATTAGTAGCCTATGGTGCTCAAGATGTATATCTTACCGGTAATCCTCAAATTACCTTTTTCAAAGTTGTCTATAGAAGACACACTAATTTTGCCATGGAAGCTATTGAACAAGTATTTATGGGAAATGTTCAATGTGGAAAAAAGACTTCAGCAACTATTGCCAGAAATGGTGATCTTGTAGGTAGAATGTACTTAGAAATTGATTTATCTCTTGGTAGTGCTCATAATCAAACTAGAACATTTGTAGATCGTATGGGACATGCTTTAATAGATTATGTAGAAATTGAAATTGGAGGACAAACTATTGATAAACATTATGGACAATGGATGGATATCTGGGCACAATTAACACACGGTCAAGAACAATTTCATCAATTATCAAGAATGTTAGGTGGTTCACAAGAAACCAGTAAGACTCGTGGTGTTCCTCGTACTGATAATTTACCTGTATTTTCTAAAAACCCTGTTGATGATAATTCTGGATTTATTGATACTGGTGTTACTGGTAATACTCAAAAATATGGTATGAATAATAGAATGATGAAATTATATGTACCACTTCAATTTTGGTTTAATACTAATCCTGGTCTTGCTCTTCCTTTAATCGCTCTTCAATATCATGAAGTTAAACTTAACGTTATGTTTAAATCAGCCTCTGCTATAGTTGTTGGAGATTCTGGTGCAGCTGATACTAACAAAAGTGATCCAGAATTAGGTAATGTATGTTTATTCTGTGATTACATTTTCTTAGATACTGATGAAAGACGAAGATTCGCACAAGTTTCACACGAATATTTAATTAATCAAGTTCAATATAATGGTAAATCTGTTTTAGCTTCTGCAGAAACTACTGCTAATGTAGATCTAAGATTTAATCATCCATGTAAGGAAATAGTTTGGGTAGTTCAAGATAGCAACAAAGAAAATGCTTCTAACAAAAATGAATATTCACCATGGAATTATAGTGTTAAAGGAGTATCTAAACCTGCATATGTTAATGATTTTTGGACTGGTGGTGACCAAGTATCTAAAGCTGTTCTCCAACTTAATGGACATGATCGCTTTAGAGAGAGAGAAGGTACTTATTTTAGAACTGTTCAACCTTATCAACATCATACTGGATTATTTGATAACAGTCAATCACATGCTGAACAAACCAATAAAGGTATGTTTTATTTATATTCTTTTGCTCTTAAACCTGAAGAACATCAACCTTCAGGATCATGCAATTTTTCTAGAATTGATAATGCTGTATTGACTATGACTGTTGCTAATTCTAATCAAGCTAAATCAGTTAAGGTATATGCTACTAACTATAATGTTTTAAGAATTATGAGTGGTATGGGCGGTCTTGCATACTCAAATTAATTTATATTTATATTTAAGAATATATATTCTTATTATTATAGTTTTTTTTTTTTTTTTTTTGTTTAAAAATTAAAAAAAAAAT
>Ga0206130_10007175_pt1 | contig 12442 bp, 32 predicted proteins | sample Helgoland_Spring_9_FD_148637 | JGI IMG/M metagenome (GOLD analysis project Ga0206130, IMG submission 148637) | Pelagic subsurface seawater microbial communities from Kabeltonne, Helgoland, North Sea - Helgoland_Spring_Bloom_20160512_1 | ecosystem: Environmental > Aquatic > Marine > Epipelagic ... | reverse complement strand
CAGTTTTACAGTCTACGTCTCTAACTTTATTAAATGGATCAATAACTAGGCATTTAATACCTTTACGTTTAACTAGCTCAGCTCCTTTCTTTAGAACAGACTCTAATGTATAACGTTCCATATCAATGTGAAAGTAATTACTATTACAATGATCTGCTATTTGATTCCATTTATCACCACCAATATCTTCCTTAGAAGGCATACCTTGCCAAGTCTTACGCATTAACTTGTGTGCGTGCAGATAGGTAGGTACATTTTCAGGCGAAGCGAAAGCTGTTTTCCAGCCATAGTTTGCATTATAACCGACAACCATTTGGTCGACAAAATCACTTTTACCGGAAGAAGGAATACCAGTGACAGTAATAAATTGACCGGTATAAGTTGAAAAGATCTCATCAAAGTTACTAAGCCCGACTTGAAATCCTTTCTTAAAACCATTACGTACAAAATCGGTAATTTCGTCTTCGATATCCCTGAAAGTAGTAACATTTTCAAGCGGTACTGGTTTTGCTCCTGTAATTCTAGCTGTAAGTTTTTCTGCTCCATATTTTTGTAAGTATTCATTAGCATCTTTACAATCTTCAAATGTTGTTAAAAAACAAACTTCAGATCCAAGCCTTCTAATTAACTCTGTTTGTAATGCTTGTCCAGCTTCATCAGAGTCTACAGCTAATATAATCTTTTCTTTGTCTTCAAAGTAATCAATACAACTATCTAAGTAGTCTAAGTTATTAGAGTTAAGTGTTGCTCCATTGGGAACTGATATAGCGTTTGTTATACCAGCTTCGTGTAATGCTAACACATCCATTTCGCCTTCAACAATAACACAGTACTCATATCCTACAATACTATCTATATTATAAAATACTTTTTCAGCCCCTTTAAATAATTTAAAGTTCTTTCTTCCATCTCGGTATTTAACGTTAGTTAATTCGCCGCCCATAAAATAATTGAACTTTATTACATTCTCGGTTTTACCGGTCTGTGGCATCCACTCAGGACCCTCGCTGACTTGTAGATCAGTAAGGGTCTGAGATGATATACCTCTTGATTTAAACCATTCAATAACTTTATCACTAACAAACTCAGGGTATTCAGTAGAGTTAGGTGGTCCTGAAGGTTTAACATACACTTTTTCAGCTTTACCTTTACGTTTGTAGGTATGCAGTTGAAATGATGTATTACAATTGTGACAAGTACCGAGACCCCGTTCCCAATCATAAGAAGCACATTTTGCTTTTTGATTTTTGGGTTTTCTATTATGAGAGCAACTAGGGCATACGCCCTGTTTTTTACCCTCTTCTAGACCATGCTGATTGAACGTGTCAATTGCAAATCCATTGATCTCTGTTTCTTGCATTTAATTTAATTTAATTTAGTTATTCTCCATCCCTGCATTCAGGGCATATATCACAAAAATCGTACTCTTCTTCGGACATGTCTCTCTCGCAAAATTCGCATTGTTCCACTAGAACGGAAGATCATCGGCTTGAGGTGCTAGTGATTTAGCGGCTTGTTGAGGTTGATCGTCTCTAGGAGCTGTAGCCACATTATCTCCATTGGTCCACACTACTTGTACGTTACCTAAGTAAGTTTTAGCTGTTTTAGCCTCTCTTTCTTCTTTTGATTGAGCTACTACTATAGGTCCTTGGTTACCAAACTGATCAGGTTCGTCGTTTAATGTAATAGTAATTGGTAAATACTTACCTTTTTTACCTTCAATGATCTTTGACTTATCAATATTGTTAAGATTGATACTTGCTTTAATAATACTAGCCATAATTAGTACGTTGTTAATTGGTTAAACATTCTTGTTAATTGTTGCTTGGTTGCCCCTGTATTTCTTCTTAAGTTGTCTACAGCTTTCACATGTGTTTGGTTTGTGTAAAAGTTCTCAGGGTTTGTTTTTAAACCTGTTACGCTACAAGTTCTTTTTGTTGATTTTCTCATGATTTGATTTAATTTAATTGTTATTAATATTATCTGTAGTTAATCGTATTTTTTTTGTGAAACTACAATGTTTTTGTTATACAATATTGAGCTGGATTAAAATCCTTGTCTTTATAAAACAACCTATACTGTTCTATGGCTTTTTCAACTTTTTCTTTACCTCTTTGTAAAAACTGAGGAGAGCAATCGAATATACCTATTTGACCATTTGTTTTGTCAATAGCTATAAACACCATATCCATATTAAAATAGCTAGAGTATATGTAAGCTTGGCTATCGTAATTATATTCCTTTGCTGAATAAGAAAACTTTTCTAAGTTGGATGTAGTTTTTAAATCTACCACCAACTGCTGAGTATTGTTTACAATATCTGCTTTTAATTTCCACCATTCTCCACCTAATTCTAGTACTCCAGGTATTTCATACTCAACATCGATATCTTGTATCAACTCCCTGCACATATCATTTGCCATTAATTTGTCTCTTAACACTTGAAGCTCATCAGCTTCTTTCTGTAGCAGACACATTTCACCACCAGACAAGTCTTTATAAATCTTAGAGTTTCTACTAGCAGCTTCTATAATTTTATATTGCTCTAGTTTATCTGGCTCAAGCACTAACGTGTGAAAGTAACCTCCTTTTATTAAATTAGGATTACCAACAATAGGTTTTTTAAAACTCATTGGATCTCTAATTAAAGATCTTATATCTGAGTTACTTAAGTATTGTTTACCAAAATCACCATAATAATCTTCGTCGTTATCTAGTCTTTTTAAAATTTCCTTTCTTTCTTTGTTTGTCATAAGGTTTTTAAGGTTGCAGCAGGTATTTCGTATTTACTTTTAATAGCATCTAAACTTCCCCCTGCTTTTAAGAAAGCTTTTGCTTTTTCTAATGCTTGACCATCTAATTTTGGCTTAGCTTTAGCTGTTTTACCGTGACTGTTTGCTGCGTCACTGTCTTGCGTGTCATCAATTAGAAATAAATTTCCAAGAGCATACTTTTTCCCGTAACTAGAAGCGCTACCAAACTTCTGAGGCATTTGCATACCTTTCTGATCTAAATCAATACCGACGACAGCAGTCGCGTGTATAGCATTACTTTGACCATCAGTTATAGTAGCTTTAGACTCTAATATTGGAAATGGATCCGTAGATATTAATGACTCGCTAATTGTAACTGATACTCCTAACTCTAATAGAAAGGGCTTTGTTGCTTCAAGAATGTCTTCGGCTGATCTGAAGTTGTATTTACCGAAGGAGTTAAATCTGGATTTTTTAGATTTAAACTTTGTTTGGATAGTAGCTAATTTTTCGTTTATATTCATTCGTTTGTTTTTAAATTGCTTATTATTATAATTACATGTTTAGATTAAGTTTTACGTATTATTTTGCGCTTAACCTAAAGATAGTCAAGCACTTGCGAGTGGTCCACGCTGTCAATTAATTTTTCTACAGCAGACTTTTTTAGCTCAGAAACTCTAACATAAGAGCTTGTGCCGTTGATCTCTAATGTTTCTGCAATTGCTTTTGCAGGTAACTTGTCACAGTCTAAACCGTAAGATAATCTCAACACTTCGTATTCTAATTCGTTTAAATGTTTTTTCATTAAACTTTTTAAGTACAAGTTAAGTATCTGTATATTATATGGCTCTGATTTATCTGGTATTTGATACATCATATTCTCGTCATCTTCATTGACTTGCTGAGAGTCTATAGATAAAAATATAGAGTTAAAAAACATTGATACCATTTTTTTGTCTTTAGGATTCTTACGTATCTCATTTAGTTTATGTTCTGGTATTCTTATGTCTCCCCTATTTATGTCTATACGTCTTCTAATGGCTCCTTTTATACGTTTTGACAGAAAGCTTTTTAATGTTTTTTCTGTATCGTTAGATTCCATAACTCTAGACATTTCTAGTTTATCAACAGCTCTTGTTAGAGCTTCGTTACCTATCTGTATCAAGTCGTTTATAGACAATACACCTGACGCTTGTTGAGATGTAGAAAACTTACGAGCTAAATTCTCTACCAAAGGCATAAACTTAACTATCAATTCATCTCTAGTGTATTCGTCCCAAAATTTACCTTCTATATTTAGTATAGATGTTTTAACATCTTCTTTATATCTTATATAATTCTGTATATTATATTTCTTCATAATTAACTGGTAAGTTATTAATAATATCTTGCTCTAATTTTTCTACTTTATTTATTAAGTATATATTATCTGGTTGTACTGCTTTTAATATAATTTTTATTTCTTCTATTTTATCTAAAATGGTCATAACTGTTTGTTTAAAAGTTCTTTTTCTTTTTTTAATTCGTAACTCATATTTCTATGTATTGTTCTAGACGAGCACTGTAGTAAACCTGCCAATCTAGTTATAGTTATCTTTTTACTTTCATCATGAAGATCTAACATGCACTGATATATTGATTCTTCATCTATTCTAGATGATCTACCTATCAATTTACCCACTATAACCATTTTATCCTTTGTAGATAAACCGCTACCATCTTTAAATATTATCTTTCTTAATTTATTTTTTGGTGGTTGCTCTAAATCTAACATACTGACTTCGTAAATTATATTATTTAAACTCTGCTTGTTAATAGTAAATGTTACAAAGCCAGAGATCTTTTTGCATATATGATTAGCTAAGTCGTTAAAGCTATCAGGATCTAACTGTGGGTTTAAATACCACAACACTAATAGATGCCATTTTAAACTACGGTATGTAGTTATCTTAGCTTTACTTCTAAACAGCTCATAACATTGATAAGTCCCCTCAACGTAGTAGCTACCCCAAAAATAAACCTCACTAGGTTGATCTGTTGTAGGACTACGCCTGTAGACTATTTTTCTTCGATGCAAGTATTCTAGATTTCTAATATGTGACATTAGCCTATTACTATTTAATATTAGGGGCTGTTGTCACAGTTCTTGTTTTTTCTATATCACAAAAAGTTATATTTTTTTTATTAAAAAAATTTTCCTCTTGTAATTCTTTTTGTCTTAACTCTTCAAACAACTGTTTCGTTCTACCCATTTTAAAGTTTTACTAATTTTAATCTTCTGTTATATTTGCTTAACAACCTAGCTTTTACCTCTATGTTACCGCTAGTAATAGTTATATTCTTGTTAGAACTATATTCGCTTTTAAAAGATGCTTTAACTATTTCATTATGCAAGTAAGTTATCCTATTGCTTAGGAACCTTACGTGCTTTGCTTTTCTTTGTTTGTGTCTGTATCTTTGTATTAATCTTCGCATAATTCGTTGATGTTAGATGGACGTATAATCTTCTGCTCATTTTTGTTTCTTATGTTTTGTTTTTCTTGTTCGTAATAATTCCAGTAAGCTAATAGGCTATTGTCATTAACCTTGTATTCTTCTGGCATACATTGTGGTGGTTCTGTAAAACCTCTGTCAGGCATACCAACTGGCGGCTGAGCCAATGCTTCACGGCACTTTTCAATACTCATATGATACTTATTGTATCTAGCTGTGTATTCTTTACCGATCGCAAGCATGTGCTCGTATAGCCAATTGTAATGATGTATACTTTCTCGAACCCAAATTGTAGACGGATGGTTTAAGTGTGCTTTTTTATATGGCACATTGTCTCCATTATCATATACGTGGTGCGCTGTGCAAAGCATTTGAGCACATTCTAATATCATTTTGACTTTATGTTTGTCATAGAAGTAGCTAGCAGCTTTTACAGGATTTGGATGTAGATAAAATATATTCATTTATATTTTTTTAAAGTTACTGTTTTTAAATATATACTCGTGAAAAGCAGATCCTATAGAGTTAGATCTTCTTATTTTCTTAATAATACTAGGTTTTACATCACTGTACTCATAAGCTGATCCACTTTTATACAATACTATTAATTTTCTAGACGCATAAGTGTAACGTAGTGACGTTACAAAACTTGATTCAACTCCTAGGTACTCTGTTTTAATTTTACTCATAATTTTTCTAATTTATCTATTAATTTATTTATTTTACCATGCAACTCAGAAGCTTTTTCATACTCTTCATCTTCTTCGTATTGTGACAATAGCTTATTAAGCTCGTTAATTTCTTGTTGTAGTACTTGCTTTTCGTCTAAACCAAACATTTGATCGTTATAATCAACTTCAAGGCTACCGCCAGACTGTTTTACTTGTTCGATAAATTGCTTATCAAACTCTGCTTGTCTTGTTAATAACTTTTGGAAAATAATTTCCGCAAATTTTTCCATTTGTTCGTCTGTCATTTAATATGGTTTTTTATACTTATATTATCCTATGGTGATCGTATTTTGTTTGTAAACGTGATTGTTTACTTTTTTGTAATTTTGTAAGTATATATGTTTACATTGCAAATTATTCTTCATAAAAATCTTTTATTGTTTTAGGGTGGTAACCCATAGCTCTTACTATTTCTATCCATAGCTCATGAAGTTCTTCAAGCTTTACATCTGAATGATCTACTTGAGTAGATATTTCTTTATTATAGTAATTTAATGTTATCTTTAATGGTTGTTGTTCGCTCATGATTTTATTATTTTAGTGAAATATTAATCCTACTTTGTTTGTCTTGTTAAACCATTTAGTTGCCATCAAGTCAATAGATGAAGCATCAGTATAACCAGCAGATAAAAGATCGCTGATATTAGAAAATATTTTGGTGTGTCTGTGTTTTCTTTCATCTATTAAGTTTTTTTGTTTACCGCTATCACTAAATATAATGTCAAAGTTACTAGGCAGAGACGTGTATAGCATCATCTCTACCATGTTTGTATAACTATAGAACTTAACTTCTGGAAATAATAAAGCAATATCGATCCATTTGTTCAAGTATTTTTTAGAATAATAATCACCGCTGTCATGAACCCTTACATAATCTGGTTTCTTTTTAACTATTTCTGAATACATTTTATTAACAAAGTCATCTGTCTTGGATAATTGGTAACGCTTTTCGAAAGCTGGCTGTACGTTTGACCATATATACGCACCTTTTTTAGCATAACAAAACTTAACACAAGCGTCTGCCATTGGACAAGTAAGTTTACCTGACGCTGATTTATAAGCTGGTATACCAAAATTGAATACACGCACACCTAATTCTTTAGATGTTTTTTTAAGTTTGCTATTCTGTGTTAATAAGTTCATAAGTTTTGTTTATTATATTATCAATTAGCGACCGTATTTAGTCTGTATTAATCTAATAATACAAAGTAAGCCTCTGCATTATTATTACGAAACCAGTTCAACGCTTTTTGAAATTCATTGACTTGTTTAGGTGTTATTGTTTTAGGTGCAACTTCCATTATATATTGGCTACCTAGAATAAAATCATACATAGATAACTCTAATCCATTTAACTCGAAAGTTTGTCCACTATATGGGTTTGTAACGTTCTCACCTTGATCATAGATCATACCTTTAAACCATTTAGGTATTGCTTGTTTTTTAGTCTTCATTTTTTAATTCATTAAGTATTAATTCACCTTTAACTGCTCTACTTATAGTCAAGCCATAATGATTTGCTATAATCTCGTATCTATCTCTGTCTTTAATTACTTGAGTAGCGTAATTTAACCACTTATAATCATGATCAACAGTGATGTTAATAAAACCATCATATATTTCTTTTGCACCAGTAAACTGATCATCTTGAGAGATCATCTCTATGTATTGCAGTGCATTTATAGGAGTAACTATTTTATGGTTATAACCTTCGTCTAATAGCTCATCTACAACTTCTTCTTCTATTCTAAACAGTAGATCTTCATAGTGCCTAGTAATAGCGTCTTCAACAAAGTCATAGTCGTCACAGTATATACTATTGTAGTCGGGTATTGCGTTGTATAGCACATCGTGAAGTTCGTTTTCGTAATAATACACGTCTTCGTTAACGTTTATATGCTTACCATCATCGGTCGCTATCCATACAGAATAACCATCAGCGGTTGACTCTTCGTATATACTGAAGTCAGGGTTTTGCCATTGATCTGTTATCTCGCATTCAAAATGTGCAAGTACTTGGTTTCTAGCGTGTTCATCGTCACAACCTTCAATCCAACCTTTGGATTCCATTCTTTTAGTTATTAGCTCGTCGGTTATAAATTTATTATTCATCTGTTTCTATTAGTTTAGTTATATATTCCCATACTTTTAGTTCTATCTTGTTACATTTTAAAACTAATTCCATCTCGTCAAGTGTTACGCCACCGTAACTCTTAGTACGTATATCTTGTTTGTTCTGCTCTATAGTAATAAGTAGCATAGACATTTTAGCGAAAGCTTTATCGCTAGCACGTCGTTGTAGTTCTTGTTTAGTCATTTTCTGTTAGAATATTATCGCCAAATCTATAGTCCCAAGCTGATACTCTAAGAGCATTTATACCACACATATCATATATGTCTCGTATTTCAGTTATAGTTAACTCACCGTAAAAGGTTGAGCTTTCTAGTTTAGCTATTATTCTTGATGAAGAATAAGTGTACTGACTGTCTTCGATACTTTTTCTGTATCTTGGTTTGATTTTTTCTAGTAATGTTGCCATATTGTTTTTGTTTTTACATTTATATTATCAGTTAGTAATCGTATTTTATTTGTAAATTATATTTCTTTGTTTATTAAGCTAGCTATTTCTTTATAGTTAGGTAGCGCTAAGAATATTCTAGCGTAATCTTCTACGTTGTGTGATCCTTGCTTCATTTCATAGTTATCAAACACCATTTCTGTTGCCATTTCTATTAAATCGTCAGCGGTAACGGGTTGTGTAAATTTTATGTTGCTAAATAAATCTATGTTTACTCTCCACGTAGCGTAATCAGTATATCCGTTGTAACTCATTAGTCTTGGTATTTTTTAAGTGTCATACTATTTACCTTATTAATAATATCTTTTGCTACGAAATTAAAATTTACTTCGTGTAAACATTGGTCAGTTCTACTTCTATCTACATAACCAATATAATTTTCTATTATTTTAACTACTTCACTTTCTTTCATTTTATTTATTTTTAAATTAGTCTTGATATCTTTTAAGTGTCATACGATTTACTTTGTGTATGATTTCATTACCCACCATACTAAAATAACCTGGTGCGTATATAGATCTTTTACCGTCAGATTCAGCAGCTAACACGTCTAATTCTGCTTGTTCGATAGCGTGTTTTAACGCTGTTTGGATGAAATACTTTTCAAATCCGTTAAATTTAGTTGCGCTCATGTTATTTATTTTTATAAGGTGATTGTTTAAAGTATGCTTCTTCAAATTCTGTAGTTAAGTCAGCACGAAATTGGTTAAACGTGCTTTTACCGTATAGTTTTTCGTATAACTCTTGGAAACCAAGATACTTGCACGGCTTATTGTTTATTGAAAAACCTAATTCAATATCACTTATATCGTGACTATGTGTGCAGTCTTGAGATACCATACTCCATACGCTTGCGTTTACTTGAAATAATCCTAAGTCTTTAGTAAATTTAGTGAACACACTGAAATCTACATTTTCATTTACTTTAATAATTTTTTTACTCATAATATTTAATTTTAGTTTTAGTTTTAGTTTTAGTGGAGGTGGTAGGATTCGAACCTACTCAACAACTTCAATGCTACTGCATCACCCGGATAAAATCCGAACCTCGTTGTCTCAACCAAATCACCTCTAATTTGTAACTAGTGAGGATTCGAACCTCATACCCGTCGGTAGCCATAGTCATTATAGGCTCGTGAAAACGTTTACCTATTTCAGTACTAAACCTGACCTAGTTGCCGGCTATTGTGTGATCGTGAATCGTATCTGTCGCCATTTGCCTAATCCTTTGTATAACTCGTGCGGTTTTACTGGTTTGTTAGGACTTTCTGCATTAGAGGATCTTCGTTAGCTTAACCACTTAAAATACCGTAGCCGTACTAAGCCCTCCACCGTGTTCCGGTTAAATAGTCCTGATGATGGACTCGAAAGTCTGACATTCAGAGCAGTTGCTATTTAACTATTTGTTTACTTGTTTATACATTTTACTTATAGCCATTTGAATAACCTGCGCGTGTATAGCATAATACTCATCGCCATCTGCCTCGTAATCAGCTAGTTGCCAATCAACACTGTCATTCATAAGCTCGAGTGTTACATCTGCAACGCCTTGAGCGATCTCATCTAGTTGTTTCATTTTACTCATAATGTTATATTTTATTTGTTACATTTATATTATCAACAAGTAATCGTATTATTATTGTTATTGCTTGTTTAGTATTGTTACTTCAACCCAGCCTTTCTCACTGTGACCAGCGTCACACTTAACACCTTCACTTGTTAGTTGTCTTTCTAGCTCTAACGCTGCTCGCCATAGACTAGGTTCTGGTATCTCGTCGTGCTCGTCATCGTACATTACTTCTCCTCTACATTGATAGAAGATATCATCTACATCATTTTCTACATACTCGAAATCCCATCCGTTAATCCTTGTATCTTGTTTCATCCACTCTTTAATCATAATATTCTTTTTAATTGTTCTTTAATTTGTAATATATCTTCGTCACTAACTTCTACTTCTCTAGTGCCTTCACGTTCCCATATAACATTGTACATAGCGTCGTGAAAGTTTTTACCTACTATTTCATCTAAGCGATTAGCGATCTCTTTTATCTCTTCCCAAGTTAACTTCATTGTTATATTCTTTTGTACTTGAATCCATTTACCTCGATAATATCTTGCACTGGTTTCATGTTATAGTTCTTGATTAAGTATTTTTTTAGGTACAATAGCCTGTTAACACCTTTGTGTATAAGAACTCGCTGCTTGTGTTCAAAACCTTGTATCTCCATATTAGAGCCCATCCAATACCTTGTAACTGTTTTAGTAGGGTTTAGTTGATAGCAAGATAGCTCGTTGAATCTACTACTTCTTATTATTTTACGTACCATACCTGATTCGTATGTAGCAAACCTATGTCCACTAAATTCTCCACTGCTTATCTCAAACATTCTAGTTTTGTTTTTTCGTTGGCGATCAGTGGTTACATCTTTCAAGGGAAACTCATTAGTTAACTTGTTGATGTACTGTTGTTCTTCTTGTCTAATTCTTTCTAAGTATATACTCATATTTATTTATTTAAAGTGTTTCTATTTTTACGTCGTAGTATTTCCATAAACCATTGTGACTATGCTTTTTAGCCTTGGCACCGTAGCTTGTTTTCATACCTGTTTTAACTTGTTTATACTCTTTATCACTGAATGGTTTACATAAACCATCATGCTGGTGTTTAATGCGGTGAGCTTTAGCTCGATCTACTTGCATCTGCTTTGACACTGCTAACAACTCTTTCATTGTTGTCGCTTTATATGTTACGCCCATGGGTTACTTGATTTTTCTATGTAAGTTAAACCCTTGTAATTGAACCAGTTAGTTATACCTTCTTTGTCATCGCTTTCGTCGTAGATAAAAGCAAACTTTTTTGGTAGATTACCTACAGTATAGCCTTTGTAGTCAACACCGTTAAGTTTTAAAGATGTTTTTGAAGTAAATTTAATAGTATTCATAAGTTATTAGTTTTTAAATTCATATATATTATCCAAAGTGAATCGTATTTTATTTGTATATTTGGAACATTAGATCCGCTATTAGTTCTGTTTCTGTTTCTCCGTCTTCAGGTACACAGTCACACTCAACAAAACTTGTCACTGCTTTTAGTACCTCTTCCGCTCCTGTATAATTACTTTGAAACTTAAAGTGTTGTAAAGTTTCTTGGTTCCATTTTATTTTATTCATTTCTTTAATTTTAGTTGCTGCAGTTTTTACTGCTTCTGTTCTCAAGTTGTAAGTATCTTCTGTTATAACACCTTCGTGTTCTATTGCTTCTAAGTGTTCTTTCATGTGATCTAGTGATACTAGTAATATATTCTTTTCGTATTCTGTAAATTCCATAGTTAATCGCCTTTATATTCACCCATTGATGAATAGAATTCTTGTGCTGCTTGCATAGTCAACTCACGTATACCTTTCTGATTTGAAGAGTTTTCTATATAGTAGTCAATCTTTTCATGCATTAGGTCAAGAGTTTTAGCTCCGAACTGTATTACTTGGTATTCTTGTAGTAGTTGTTTATCTCTACAATAAAACGCACTAGCTTTCTCACCACTGTAAGTTGTCCACTCAGTGAACTCGTACTTTACACCTCTGTATATCATAGTTAGTTTCTTATAGCGTAAGCAGCAGCGCTACCTAGTTCTGTTAATACTTTGTTTGCTCGTTTTAATACGAATAGTAATTTGTGCTTGAATTTTCTCATAATTTATTAGTAGATTTGTAGAATTGTATTCTTGTTTCAACATCTTGTTTAGTTATATCACCACTCATTTGTAATAGTATATCACTTGACATATCTATTTTCTTTCCATTAGGACAAGTTAGTATAAATTCCATATTAGTAGAAGTCATAGTATATATCTAACACTTGAGATTTTTCTTCAGATGTTAATTC
>Ga0206130_10007170_pt1 | contig 12448 bp, 15 predicted proteins | sample Helgoland_Spring_9_FD_148637 | JGI IMG/M metagenome (GOLD analysis project Ga0206130, IMG submission 148637) | Pelagic subsurface seawater microbial communities from Kabeltonne, Helgoland, North Sea - Helgoland_Spring_Bloom_20160512_1 | ecosystem: Environmental > Aquatic > Marine > Epipelagic ... | reverse complement strand
TGTTGTAACAGAGACATCATATTGCAAAAAAACCTCATTAAACTTGTGCTCTAGTGTTCCAATTTTAACTGGCTTTTTTGGGAAGTCTTTCCACTGCATAGAACCCATCCATTCGGGTTTGGCATCATAGGATGAGATGACAAAATAATTAGGAATGATTTCTTGTGCGTAATGGTCCAGCATGTGGTCCAAGGACTGATCTTCAGGTAGGTTTAAATCACTAGATTTACCCTTACCTATGGTGACACTATGACCACCGAATCTTGACATTAAAAATTTCATACAAATAAATTTATTTGTATATCGAAAAAGCAATTGTGGGAATGACGTTTATTTTGACTTGTCGTCCGTATTGTTTTACCACCGTGGTGTCTTCACTCGGTTGGTTCCTATATCTAGGATCGAAATACAATGTAAAATTATAGAATCAAATTTAAATAGCCAAAAAAATCCGAACCATTATATTTAGACAACACCCCTATATCGATTTTGAGGTTGTTTTCTTTTATAGCTTGGCTGCATTAAATGTATATATAGCCCGAATTCTAATGGTAAGAGATGTTTTTTTATCTTTGACAACTAATAATGACCAATTTTTATTTCATGAAGAGCATAGTGTTAAAATATATTTCTTTAATAATTTTCTTACCTTCATTAATACTATCTGCACAGATACCAACTGGATATTATGATTCTGCTCTGGGCTTAGCTGATGGTGATTTGAAATATGCATTAAATCAGATTATTGATAATCATACTGAATTTAGTTATACAAGTTCAAGTATAGATGTTTGGGACATTTTAAAAGAGACTGATAGAGATCCTAATAATTCAGATAATGTGATTCTTATTTATTCAGGGATATCTATAAATGCTGCACAAGAATATAATAACGCAGATGGCTGGACTAGGGAGCATGTTTGGGCTAAATCTCGAGGAGACTTTGGAACGACGACAGGACCTGGTACAGATGTACACGCATTAAGACCTCTAGATAATACTACCAATACTACAAGAAATAATCGAAGTTTTGACAATTGCATTACCTGTTTAGATGTTATAGATAGATGGGGCAACACAACTGGGTCAAAAAAGGATTCTAATATTTGGACTTTTGAACCTAGAGATGAGGTGAAGGGTGATGTAGCAAGGATGATTTTTTACATGACAATTCGTTATGAAGGATTAGACAGTTATCCTGATTTAGAATTAACTGAGTTAGTGTTACCACAAGAAAACGATGATCCTGTGCACGGTGTTTTATCAACTTTATTGGAGTGGCATAGAACTGACCCTGTTGATGATTGGGAAAAAAACAGAAATAATATAATCTATTATTCATATCAAAATAATAGAAACCCCTTTATTGATTCACCAATTTTAGCAGAACATATTTGGGGTAATAAAATTGGTGTAAATTGGAGCGGAGAAGAAACATTAAACATTACGCCCATTGATGATATTTCATTAAGTATCTACCCCAATCCAGCTCATAACCTTATGAATGTAAGAGGTTTAAAAGGTAAAGCTAAAATCATCATTTATGACTTGACTGGAAGAGAGTTTTTAACTCAGAAAATCAATGCCAATTTCAATACCATAGCGGTCTCAGAACTAAAAGGTATATATTTAGTGAATATTGTTGTTCAAGAAAAAACATTTATAAAAAAGATATTAATCAAATAGAAAAACAATTTCCTAACTACCTGATTAAACTAATTTATTAGATATACAAAGTACACATAGGAATATAAATAACATAAAAACGGTTAAAACTACCATATCCAACATATGATGAAGATGTTTCATTAAAGGCTGAGGTATTGTTTAATGATTTTAAAGAACGTTATGCGGATTATGCTGCGTAAAAACTATTTTAATTTATGAAAAAAGTATTTGCCATATTGTGCATTGTAGGAATAGCTTTTCCTTACTATTACATCTTTAAATTTATTGAAGCAAATAATTGGGAATGGTCTACTTCACTATTTTTTGAACAAATTCATCAGAATTATGCAATGACTATTTTAGTAGCTGATTTAACTATTGCAGCCACATCTTTCCTTATTTTTCTTATTTACAGATTAAGAGTTAAAGCTATCAGTAAAAAACAGTTTGTAAAGTATTTGATTTCTTTATTTATGGTCGGCTTTTCTTTAGCCCTACCATTATATCTATATGACAATTACGAAAAGAATAAGTAAACCAGAGGCATATCTTCTTCTTTTAATTTAGTTCTCGCAATATTTAAATATCCTTGAGTTTCTTTTAGAGATAAAAGTCATTACATTCCTCATATAAGTCCTATATTCATTCACGCTTTTAGGAATAGGGTTTAGGTCAAACTTATTATGTGGTAAATAAAACTTTACAGAAGCATAATCACTAGACACCAGATCCTGCAACAAGAAATATTGAACGTAGTTCTTAAAGTCTCTAAATAAGCTAAAAAAAGAGGCGTAATTCGCCAATGTTTTTGAAAGTGGACTTGGTTGATTAGAGTAATAAAGCCTTATGCATTCTAAAGTTAAATCCCACCTATCACATATTCTTTTATTGATTCCTCTTGCTTGATTAATGGTGTAATGGTTATTAACCTTTTTTGCAGGAAAAATCACATAACCACCAATACTAGTGCATAAAGTAAAAAATGATTCTAATTCATTTGGTGAAACATGGGTTAAAATATCTTTCATCTCATCCCATTTTCTGTAAGTATGACCTATTGAATCACTTGATAACACAAACTCTTGTGAACCAAACTTATGAATCATTCTTCCTTGTGAGTATTTATCTAAACTAAAAAAATGACCACTTTGAAGATGCTTACTCCACAAGTACATATGGTATTCTCTCAATGTTTTACTATGCCTGTCAGGATCTTTATAATTCCCATTTTTATCTTTCGGAGTATCAGAAAGGGAACTAAATTTAATATCAATCATAATTAAAAGTAATAAATTAAACCTCAGGTGTATCTTGCTCTTTTGCAGACCGTATTGGTTTTAAACTTGTCTGTAGCGGTTAACTAAACTGCGTTTTAATACGGTTTAGGTGTTCTTGAGCGTTTTTTGTTTTCTATCATTTGTATAAAAGGGATGTCTGCAGGGGCAAGTTTATAAGCACTTAGTGATGCAATATCCGCCCATTCGTAAGCATCATGATCAGTTAGATTACCTGCATAGTTGATTAAGCTACAAGAATATCCGTAAAGTTCAATTTGAAAACTTCCATAATCATGATTAGATTGACCAATAAAACTATCAATGTTTATTTCCATTTCAAGTTCCTCTTGAAGTTCTCTTTTCAATGTAACCTGATCAGTTTCGTTTGATTCGACTTTTCCACCAGGAAACTCCCAAAAACCAGACAGAGATTTTCCCTCTTTTCTGCGACAAATGAAAATTTTGTCATTATCGTAAATTATGCCGCATACAACCTTAATTATACCCATGACTTTCCCTGTGATAATTTAAGTTTTCCTTTTCAATTTTATGCTTGGGATGAACCGTTAGCTCGTCTGATTCAGCTCCAAGTAATTTGTAATTATCAGATATGGAAAAAGATCCTTTATCAAACATGACATGGTGATTCGGACAAAGGCAAATTAAATTAGCTAAACTATCATCACCATTATGTGGCTTTCCTAAAGGCTTAATATGCGCCCCCTCAGAGTAGAAACCATTTTTTGTTGGAATAGCAACATTACAAACCTGGCATTTATGATTATACAAGACCTTTATGTCATGTGCTAATTTAGTATCTCGAACTATTCTAAGCACAGTGCCTTTCACACGCTTCTTTTCTCTAACATCATGGTCTAAGTTTAATTCAATTTCCTCAGCAGATTTTCTTTCTATGTTATCCCCTGCGTAGACCAGTCTAAAACGGCAAATTTTGAAACCACTTTTACCAGTTTGTTGCCATGCATCAATCACACTATATAAACCAGCGTATGAATAACCTGAGTTGGGTGATAGTGGAGATTTGTGCTTGTGACCTCTTATTACTCGGACTGGTAAGCCTTCGTTCATACTTTTTAGCAAACCTGCATTGCCTCTATTTTCCCACGTTTGGTCAGCTATTTGACTGCCTGAATTTGGGTCATTACCACCAGCTCCAGTGTAAATTATTTCATCACCCAGATCTTTATCGTCTTCATAACCACCAGAAAGTACAATTGCCGCAGTACCTTCAGAACCATTGCCGTCAATACCAGCACCCCAGTTACGATGAAAGCTAGTGGGCATCATTTCTTTACGTCCTTCGAACCATTGACCTTCTTGAATCCCTGTTATTTCTCCAAATATTATTTTTCTAGGCATGATATTTTTTTAATTGTGCACAACGATTAGTATATGAAAAGTAGGCAATTAAGAAGCACTAAACTTTCGGTTAAGCAAAAAGTTTATACTAGTAAAAGGCTTTGAGTTTAGGACTATTTCGTCTATTTTTTATATACATTGTTAGCATTAGTTTTTCTTTTTTCTTGATTTTCTATAATTCCAAGGTTCAATTACATTTTCGTCTTTCCACATACCAATCTTTTGTTTTCTTGCTTTTTCTTCAATTATAGTGTATGACTGATCCTTTGAATATTTTTTGAAGTGCATAGCAAGACCGTTTTCAACTAAATCTTTGTTTACGTTACGACCATCAAGAGTTTCAACTACAGCAATTACTCTTTTCCATCTATCTTTTTTCCCATTACTTATAATTTTGATGTACTTTCCGAAAATTAAATTAGAAACAACTAATTTCGCTTTTTTTCAAATGGTTGTGTTTTTTGTGGACAATCGATATGTTCAAGTGTTATTGTTATAAGTTGTTTATTATATAAAACTTCTATTGTGTCTCCATCTTTTACACCAACTACTTTTGCTTGGAACTCATTTGCTATATTTTCTGTAGTTTTAGTATTACAGCTTGAAAGAAGAATAAATATGAAACATATAAAATGTTTTTTCATTTAGTTACTTATGAAGTTTTTTATAGTTTCATCCAAATTTGAAGGTAAATCTGCAGTTTTAATAGCATATTTTGTAACCTCCATATCTTTAAACCAATTTTCCCATAATAATTGCAAAACTTCTAATTCGTATGGGTTTTGATTTGTTTTAGATGGGTTTAAACCAATAACCATTACTTCTAAATTTTTTAAATTTGTGTTAGCAGGTAAAATTCCTATTTCGTTTTTTATAAATATTGATTTCCAGTTAGAATTATTTAAACCAAAACTTTTAATTGTATTACTTGTAAAATTTGCATATTTATTGGATGATTTAAGTCCTTTATTTGATTTATCATATAAGTATCCATCTGTTAAAATAATTAAAATATTTTTATGGTCATTTTTTATATAATCGTTGACTTTATTTTTGAAAAATCCCCAAATATTTGAACCATCATATTTCTTTTGCTGTGATGCAATTGTATAAATCTCATTTATGTTTTTTTCATAAATATCATCAACTCTATTAATTTTTGTTGTGGTTGAATTATCTTTATTAAATTTTAGATTAAGAGCAGATGAAATAGTATTTAACTCAGGAATATTGCTTTCAGGTTCAAAAAATATTTTGATGTTGTCATCAATATTTCTTGATTTTTTATTAGCAATATGGCATTGAAAATTTTTACTAATTGATGTAATATATCCAATATCTCTTTTAAAATAATCCATTGCTTGATTTGGATTAGTATTCGGATTAATTCTATCTGATAAATCTAACAGAATATTAATGTTTAAATTTTCATTGCTTTTTTGAAAACCAGAGCAATCGAAATCTATCTTTAATTTTGGTGTTTTATCATTTGCACAACTCACTATTACAAATGCTAAAAGTAAATATTTTATGTTTTTCATTTTCTTATTTTTCATAAACTAAATTTTCATAACTACTATCGTTTAAACCCAATCTAGCAATATGTGCAAGGTTTGTTTTTTCACATTTATCAATTAAATCATTCTTCTCTTTGTGTGGAAGGTGAATTTCTTTTTGTATAGCTAAGAACCATCCTTTTAAATATTCAGTATGAAATAATAAATATTTTTTTTCTTCAAAAATAAAACCATCAATTGTTGATTGAGTTTCTTTTATTTTTCCATTTATTTCTGCTAATTCATTATCGATTGAAGAAATTTCATTTTTAAAATTTTGTTTTTTTTCTAATAAATTTCTTCTGTTTTCTTTATGAGTACGAATGAAACTTTTTATTTTATCAAAATTTTCATACTCTTTCATTATGAAATCAAAAACAAGCCCCCAAATTATATATACTATAAATCCAGCAAAAATAATTGTCCAAAACTCAGGTTTAGAGAATGCAATTTGAAAGTCGAAATCTGCCGAAGATGGTGTTTTTTCAAAATCATATATTTTTTTTTCAATTTGAAATGCTAGTAACGCATCAAATATGAACGTAATAATTAAAATTCCTAATATTTTTGTTACTCCAGAAAATTTAGTTTCTTTTTGATACATATGTATTAAATATCCTAATCCCATAAAGATAAATGGTAGTGATACAACAAAAACTGCTTCAAGCCAGCCGTCTTTCAATGCTTTAGAAAAGGCATTACCGTCAAAAATAGCAGTCATAATATCGCTATCTAAAAATTGCTTAAAAAAAGCACTATATGACGCAGAGATATAAAATACCATAAGATAAATTGTTAAAGGTAATATAATGAAAAGACCAATAAAAAATTGTGCTTTCGGTTTTTTGTCTGCATCAATTCCATATTTATTTGGATCATTTTTCACATCAGAAATCTCAAAATTGATAGTATCAATATCTTTATTCAGAGCATTTATATTATCAATTTTTATTTCCTTTGCTGTTTCTCTTTTATGAACTTCAGTTTCAAACTTTTTTGTTTTATCAATAAACGGTTTTTTTAATTCATCCTGCTGCTCTTTGTTTTTTCTAGATTTCTCTTTGTAATCTTCAAATACATTTTCTAATGAAGTTTTTAGAATAGTTGGATTCCCCATTGCTCCTTTAGAGGAGCCATAGCCATCTTGAAAAAAAGTTACTTTAGTTTTTTCAAAATCATCTATTTGAATTGCACTTTTTTTAGAACTTGAATTATCTTTTATTTGACTTAATTTTTTTAAAATTCCCATAAAATTATCTTAATTCATTTAAAATTATATTTTTACTAATCCCTTTTTTTACAGCATCTAATAAATACTCAGTTAATTCAGAAATATTCTCGTCTAAAAACTCGAATTTTTTACAATATTTGGCAAGAGTTCTTTTTTCATCTTCTGTTACTTTTCCATCTACCCATATCATACGAGATAAGTCATATAAGTATTCTATTCTATGTTCAATGGTTTCTGGAATAGAAATATTTCCAGTTGTAGTTAATAATATTTTATCTAATTCATTTTGTGTAATTCCTCTTTCTTCTGCGAATAGATATAGCATTTTCCATTCTTTAGGACTAAAATCTCCATCTGTCATAGCCATTTCAAATAATCTTAAAAAATGTCCTTTTACTTCGGGACTTATTTGTTTGTTTTCCATCTTTATTTAATTAATTATACACGTTGTTGTGCAACGTTTTTTATGTTTTTAATTTCGTTCGTTTGTCCGTAAAAATTGAAATTATTAGTAAAATTGCCCAAACAACATCAATTATATTCCATAATTCTCGTCCAAGTGCAATTTTAAAAATCGGATTAATTAATATAGCTGATGAAAGCCAAATTAAAAACCAAATTTGATTTATTTTATAGATATTATATGCTAAAATTCCAAAACCGACCATTCCTAAAAATCTAACTAATTGATAATAGCCATAATTCATATCAAATAAGCATACAACAAATAGGATTGCCAAAACTATTTTAAGAATTTGCAATGTTTTAGGCATATCAATATTGTTCCTGCTCCTCGTAATATTCATCTTTAAATTCTTCCATAATTTCTTCTCTCGTAATCATTTCGTATTGGTAACTAAATATTATGGAAGCTGTTAATTTTTTCGATAAATTATTCTTTCTTGCGATAGTATCAACAACCTTTACAACGTAATCAAGGCTATCCATTGATAAAAGACCTGAACCATATGTTTTAGCCAAAAAATCTCTTAATACCGAGTTTGCTTGTTCGTGAGGAACATTCTTGATAATAGATAATAAGCCAATTTTTTCTGCATCATATTCTAAAAACATATCAGCGATTTCGTAACCTGTTTCCGTTTTAGATTTTTTCGGCGCTTCTTGTTTTGATGATGAATTACAAGAATAAACAAGCATCGATATTAAAAATAGTGGTATAAAAGATAAAATAAATAGTAGTTTTTTCATGACTTATATTTTGTTTCATTAAATTTTAATTACGCCTAACGTTTGGCTAAACGCAATTGTGTTTAGCTTTATTATGTTTATAAAAATAATATTAATTAATTGGACATACAAAGCCCATCTAGAAAATCACAGATAGGTTTGAAAATCAGTTTGTTACTACTGTATCAATCACTACGTTTTGTTTAGTATGGTTTAGCTAGGGAGGGTGGTTATTCAGTGTCTTAGTTTATTTCCAAATTTATCATGTAAATCAAATGATTCAACCAATTTATTGAGTGTTGGATTTATTTTAACGAGCTTATGGAAATTTATCTCCTCATCAGTATAGCTTACCGTATCTTTAATATCTGCTAAGTCAGCACCCTTATCAGCCTTTGTCTCTTCCATTATCTTAGAAACCTGAATATTAAAACCATCCTTATTGCAAGCATTAGCCACTTCAAGCCACTGCTCATAACAACCCTTATCAGGAAATGCTTTTACAATCAAATCTTTAAGCGGCTCTAGGAGTTTCTTCTTGAAATTACTCAAAGATCCTGTAGCCAACCAAATAAAATCTGGTCTATTTACTGAAAATAGAACAGCAGTTTTTTCACTCTCTACAACCGCCACCTTAGTCACACCTTTGGTAACTAAATGAAGACCAAAAAGACATTGTCTGAGCTCAAAATCAGGGGCGTTTATAAGCCTATGAGCCCAAGTAATTCCATTTGACCTCTTTCCAGTTTCACTATTATAATTCATTACCTTTCCAGTTCTAATCTTATTAAGTTTATCTATCTGCCAAAAGACTACAGAACCTCCAAACTTTTTAGAGGTTCCTAGTCTATACCTTTTAATTAACCAGTCAACAGTTTTGTTATCAAAGTTCTTCTTAAGAAAATTAACAAAAGGATTTAATGTGTAGCTAGACATGCTTTTTGAAACCATTTCAGCTTCTATAAAAGATGGTTGCTTTATCGGTGGAGGCTTGAACTCTAATGAACTCAAAGTACTTGAACCTTTAGGGTACTTGAAATAGCCACACTCTATTTCACGGTCACAACGACCATAAATTTCATCAGCTAATTGGTTTGTTTCATTGTCTATAAAACGGACAAACCGTTTCTTGTTACAGGATGGACACCTGTATTTCTTTGATGTTTCATCTAATTTATATCTATAACTTTTCATACGCTCATCTATTTATCAGTTTAAGTCCCTATATATAGGGACTAAACTTATGAGTTAATATTAAATATTTAACTTGAATGGTTTACGAGGCATTTCTTGACTTATTATGTCTTTTTTATTGAGATCTATAAGTAATTCATCAATCTTATTTAGACCCAAGCCTTTTCGGTCTCCGAACTTGATTTTAAGTTGCTTTTGCATTTCTTTCTTCAATTCGTCCCTCTTTATCTCTTCTTTATCTTTGAAGCATTCTGCTAAGACCTCCTCTAAGATTTTATCATCAACATTATTAAGATTGAATAAGTCCTTCGCATTAGTTGAAGTGTCATAATCAGAAATAATACTAGGGTTACCATCAATAATTTCAAAGGCAAAAGGTCCAAATGGTTTGTTTCTACAGCTAAAAGGTTTTACAACCGATATGTTGGGTAGGTTTGGATCAACCTCAATCTGAATAACTGTTTCCGCTTTATTTGAAAGTTCAGTTCCAAGATGTCCTCTAGCCTTATCGTTAGATGGGTTTTCGTGAAGGATTGTAACAATATGGATGTTATAATCCTCAGACCATTTAAGTAATTTTGATGCAATTCCACATGACTCACTCTCATCATTAATGGATGTAATAAGATCTCTAATTCCGTCAATGATTACAAGACCTAAGTTTGGGGTTTTCGCAATCAATTCTTCAGTGTAATTTAGACGCTCTGATGGGCTTAACGATCTAAACTTATACATATGAAGTTTACTCGGAGATCTTTCTCCTACAAGGCTACAAATTCGTTTCGCAGCCTTTTGAACATGCCAATCTGATTGCTCTGTATCAATAAACAAGATGTTTTTTTGTTGATGAACTACTGGAGATCTGAAAACCTCTGAAAAAACAAAGTCATTAAGAGCGCTACAAATAGCCATACTTAATAAAAATGATTTTCTTGATTTTGCTTTACCCTTGATCAAACTAAAGTTCCCAAGTGTGCCTAGTATTTCGTAATTATCAGAGCTTGGGTCTTTTATTTCCCAGGCAACCTCTCGAGGAGGTAAAGGAGCTGTAAGATCTACTTTATATTTACTAATGTTATTTTTTATAATATCATTATCAAGTTCTTGATTAACTAAATCTATAAATTTCTCCATTACTTCTCTAGTTTTATCATTGAACATTCGATATCACTTGCCTTGAAGTAAATTCTCCCACCGATCTGATAGGGGTGTAGTATCCCTCTTTTTGTCCAATTGTGAATTGTTGAGAGACTGATCTTAAGTAGTTCTGAGACCTCTTCTCTGGTAAGGTACTGCTCTGTGAAGGTTGCTTGTTTTAATTCATTTTTTAATTCGTTTACCACTCTTGCAACAAGCTGGTCTTGTGTGGTCTCGAATACATTTGATTTAAGCATTTTGTACTTATTTAAAATTAATAAGCACAAAGAGCTATTAGGCAAAAATTAGGCAGAGTTAGGCATGCCTAAATCGTATCATATTTTGTAAAAACCTATATTATTTAGGGTGTTTTTAACATATTTAACATTATCATCATTGTCGTATGGATGCCTTTTGTCATTTTTATCGTTTTTAAGAAGAGGTCTAATAGCCCTACCGAGAGTATCTGCTCTTTCACCAACTGCATGACCAATAGCTGTGCACATGGCATTTGTGCTAGCCTTAAAAGCTGGGTTTTTAGATAATAATTCTATAATACCTAGTTCATTTAGAAACAAAACTTTGGTGGGTGCTTTATGAGTTTTAATAGTTCTTATATCTTCGTGCTCTTCTTCAAAGTCTATAGTATCAGATTTTTTATTTTCCTGAATTAGCTTAACCGAGTTATCATTTAATAATTCAACTCTGTAACCTGACTTTTCTGCTTTTTCTTTTAAAAATAAATATCTTTTTCTTAGGGATGCTTCAATCTTTAGAAGCATTTTAGGGTCCATATAGTTTCTATTGAAAGAGAAAATTCCCTGTCTAAATTCATGCATGAAAAAATCGTAGTCATCATAATCAGCGAAAGTTTTTATAAACTCTTTTTTTCTTTTCTCAAAAGTGAATTTGTAAGATTCCATAGAGCACCCAAAGAAGTATATGTAATTATCTTCGTATTCTTTGTACTCTTTTAAAAACATATCATAAATCCTTTGTTTTCTTTTTTTAAACCAATTGTCCATTGAATCTGGATCAGTCTGGTTATGTCTAAAAACCTCATCTTGACTCATGGCATCTTCAACATATAGTTCAATTTCATGATCTGTTTTTTCAAATAATATCATAATAGTTCTATTTTTAGTTTTTTGAATTCTCTCGCAGCTTCAACCGCTGTGTCTTTACTTGTCTTACCAATGTAGGCTAAGAACGTTGATTCTTTTACATGACCCGTTATATTCATTAGTAATGGTGTTTTTATTTTTCCATAGAAATTAGTAGCAAATGATCTTCTTCCTACATGGGATGAAATCAACTCATATTTAGGATAGTCGCCCATTACTTTCCTTTTTCCTTTGCCTGGAATAACTTTTACGACGCCACCGTAAGTGACTTCATCAATCCCAGCTAATTTAACAACTTCTTTGACGTAATCATTATACTTTTGATCCGAGAGTTGTTTTGGAAAGCCACCATTGTATTTTTTCATTATTTCAATAACTTGATCTAGAATTGGGATTGTAACACTCTTCTTACCTTTTTCTTGAAAGATATCCATCAACTTGATTCCATCAACTTCTCTTATGTTATCTGTGCTAAAGTTCATAAAATCAGAGATCCTTTGACCTGTCAGACAGCTTATTAAAAGCCAGTCCCTAACGTTGTCTAATCTAGAACCAAGTTGACGACTTTCCAAACTGCTAATTAACTCTAACTCATCCATTGTTAGGTAAACAATAGGCATACGCTTAGCTTTCATTTTAATTAGATTATACCTATGGCTTAATTGAATACCATGATGTGCATAAGCGTAGTTA
>Ga0206130_10007168_pt1 | contig 12448 bp, 7 predicted proteins | sample Helgoland_Spring_9_FD_148637 | JGI IMG/M metagenome (GOLD analysis project Ga0206130, IMG submission 148637) | Pelagic subsurface seawater microbial communities from Kabeltonne, Helgoland, North Sea - Helgoland_Spring_Bloom_20160512_1 | ecosystem: Environmental > Aquatic > Marine > Epipelagic ... | reverse complement strand
GATAAGCACCGTATGGTGCAAGGACCGAACCGTTATAGCAATGTTTTTAATAGCCACACCTGGGTAGGTAGCTCCGGCATAAAAAACAGCTACACGCTCTGCGCAAAGTCCTGAGGGATAGGCGGCGTTTTCCTGGTTATTACCCTGAACAATAACACCATTGGCTAGCTCTATAGAAGACCCAACCATAAAAGAAGAATACGGAGCATAGGCCCGATCTCTAGCCTGCTTTGCTGATTGCATTAATTCTTGTATTGCAACGGGTAGCGTTTCAACACTATCATATACGTCAAGGACAATAGAAATATCAAGTTTTTTCAAAAGTAAATTTCTTTTAGGTTATGTGAAGATACGTTAATTGAATCTTGTTTAAAATACAAATTCCAAATTCATGATTGAATTTGGAATTTGTATGGTAATTTTTATACGCAACAGCTATTAGTATTCATCATACTGCTCCCCAAAATTAAAGGTAAGACCAAAACGAAGCGTCCCTTCTAATGGGCTTATCACTTGAGATGTTGAAAACAAGTATGACAAATCGATATTAATAGAAGTATATTTAAAACCTGCACCAAGGGTTGCAAATTTACGCGATCCTTTTTCATCACTTTCGTTAAAGTAACCAACTCTAAATGCAAAAGAGTCTTGATAGAGATACTCAGCCCCAAGAGCCCAAGTAAATTCTTTTAACTCTTCGCTAAAACCATCTGGTGCATCTCCAAAAGAAGAAAACACACCACTCACGAAGGTTTCGTTGTAATAATCATCTTGGCTATTAATAGTGCCATCTTCATTAGAGTCACTAGGTGTTGGCACCAGCAACTTGTTTACCTCTACAAGGGCAGAAACCTTATTGTATTGGTCTAAAATAAAATCAAAACCACCACCTAAAGCCATATTGGTAGGAAGGTTGTTTTCTTGACCAGTTTCATCATACTTTAACTTAGGCCCAATGTTTGAAAAATTAAAACCAGCTCTCCAACGTCCATCAAAACTATCATAAGGAATCTCTTCACTTTGGTAATACCCAGCAATATCTACAGCAAATGTATTGGCTGCATTTGCATCTTCTATTGCTGTTTGAAGTTTTAAATCACTTCTTATGTATCTACCAGCAACCGCCATAGAAAAACGCTCACTTAGTTTCAATGAGTATGATAAATCAAATAATAATTCATTTGGTTTTACGAGCAGTGGCACTTGATCTGCAGTTTCCCTTAGCTCTATCTCTCCGTTAGAAAAATATCTAAAAGATGCAGCAACTGCACTTCTTTCATTGAGTCTATTGTAATAGGTAATGTTACCCAAAAATATATCATTAACTAATTTACTCAAATACGGTGTATAGGTTACTCCTATGCCTTGCTTGTCTTTAGCAAAGGCAAATTTTGCTGGATTCCATTGTTGAGAAAAAGCATCTGGTGCGCTTGAAACACCAATATCTCCCATACCTGCAGATCTAGCATCTCCTGCAATTAACATAAATGGAACCCCTGTGGTAATAACCCGTTGATCAATATTTTGAGCGAAACCACTAAAGTTTACAAGGGCTATTAATAGTACTACTAATACGTTCTTCATGTGAAAAAAAATTTTAACAAATATAATTTTAATTTTTAAAGGATGACCAATTTTTCAAATTTTTCGGTCTGCTGGTTAGTTAACGTAGATTTTACAGTTATCTTATATACATAGACTCCTTTTGCTATTTTTTGTCCGAAATCATCAAGACCATCCCAGGTAATACTTCTAGATAAAAACCCATCTGTATTTACCAATTGGTTTTGTGTCCAAACCACTTTACCTGTCACTGTAAAAACTTGTATCTGGACCTCTAAAGGCTCAAAAGGTCTGTTGTGATTAAACCAAAACTCTGTGTAATTAACAAAAGGGTTTGGATAATTAAGCACACGAGTAATCTCTAATACATCATTGCCTGCAACTCTAAAATTAATCTCTTGTATTGAGGAGTTATTGTAGGTATCCCATGCCTTTACAGACAAAGTGTGCAGCCCATCTTCAAGATCTCTTAGCTTAAAACTTGCAGTACCTTTGGTGTAATTATCAACATCTGCTTGGTAATAATCATTAAGTTTAAAGGGGTTTGCCTGGTCTGCATCCAAAACAGCAATTAAATCATGTCCAATACCACTGGCTGTATTAATACCATTGGCATCTTCAAGTTTCACTATTAAAGTTGGAGCGTCATTGGTCACTCCTCCAGAGATGAAATTCTCATCATTCATAAACAGTTCAATGGCTGGACCTGTAGTGTCTGTACCGGCATTTGGATTAAGGCCACCTACCTTAATATCTAGATTAAAGCCATTGTTATCTCTCAGCAAGCCATTTTGTTTGGAATAGAAACTAGCCTTACCATTTCCTACTGGTATTTGCACATCACGAGGCACAATAAAATCGAACTCAAATTGGCCACTGGTCACACTGGCCTGACCACTAAATATAGTTTCTCCAAGGGTAGAAAAATTAAGTATCCCTAACTCACCACCTATTTGTGTACCATCATTACCAAGTGTTTGACGCGCTATACGTTTGTCAAAAATCTTTGCTTCCAGCACTCCGTTATAATTGGTCGCTACAGATCCATCTGCGTTTAAAACTTGACCACCAAGGGTCACATAGCCCAAACCTTGTAATACATCTGAAGTGCTAGAAATTGGGGCTCCATTAATGGTAGTTAAACGAATATCTTTCTTCGGAAATGCCAAAGGTAATGCTGGGTCTCCAATGTAGAAAACTACACGCCTATTTTCATTTCCGCCAGGAAGGTCATTCTTGGCTTTTCTCAGCCCAATAGCAGGTAGATCTGGAACTTCTTCTCCGATACCAAAAATTTCATCTGCCAACAAATCATTAAGATCTGAACCCACCTGAACGCCAATAGAACGTGTGGTTGTAATGAGTGATATAGCACCCCCATCTTTATTCCAAAAAGTGAGTTCTCCTGCAGTAACTCTTGACGGTAAATCAAACTTTGTAAACTCACAAGTTACCGTAACCAACATTGGAAGTGTGTTTGGGTTTCTTAATGAGGTTGCAGTCTCTTTTGTGTATATAAATTCTTTGGCAAGGCCATCTTCTCCACCATGACCAAAATAATTAATAATAAGGGCACCAACTTCAATATCGTTTTTTAAAGCGGCATTTACATCTGGATATCTATTTCCACCAGCAGATGTTTGCTGCTCATATGCATCCATATAAATTTTCTTAACATTCACAAAAGGCTTCTCTTGTGATATCCTGTCAGACAATTCGTTTAATGTTACTTGAAGTTTATTAAACTCCCAGTCCACATCAACATCATCAGAAACCATAACAATATTATTTCTCCAATTTCCATAAGATGCCTGTTTCTCATAATTTATAATCTTATCTATCATGGCATTGGCAAGGGTTACATCGTCTGCTAAAATTCTACCAAAAGCAACGTCCACCTTCTCATTAGGCCCCATAAGGCCTTCGTCATTTCCGTTAGATGGATCTGCATCCATCATACCGAAAAAATCGTCGGACATATAACTTGTCCAGGTACTTGAACTAAACAAAGTATTAAATGTAGGAACTACCAAATTATTTTCAGGTAATCTGTTTTTATAATCAATAGAGGTATCACCCAAAATACCAACGTACTTAATCCTGTTCTCTGGAACAGAGGCATTTTCATAAATATACCGCACTAAATTTCTGATAGCCCCAATATCTTGCTTTCCACTGCTAAACTCTTGGTAGATTTTATCCAGTGTAACTACCTTAACATTAAGACCTCTTTGAGCTTTGTGATATTGAGCAAGTCTTTGAGCTGGCTGAAGCAAAAAGGGAGCTGTAATTATTAAATAATCTAAATCCTGGAAGTTTCCGTCCTCCCCTTGAAATATAGTTCCTTTTATATTTTGATTTGGCACACTAGAATCTGACACTGAAATAGGTGTGTAATAATCTGAGGCAGTTACAGCAACATATTCTCTTACATCTCCTAGTTCTGCTTTAAAAGAGAAGGTACTAGCGGCCTCATTATTAGCTTTTGCGGCAATGGCAGTTGTATTTGTAACATCCCACACTTGTGTTATTTGAGATGCGTTAGCGATGCTGTAAACACCTACTCCAAAGTTTGTTGCAGCTAAATTATATCTAAATGAAAACTGCTCACTACTACCTATTAATTGACGCTCTGCACTAACACCAATATAATCTAAATATCCAATGCTAGATGGATTACTACCGTTATTGTAAAGTAAATCAACGGTAACTGTCTCACCGCTGGCAGGTATACTAAAGGGAGGTGCATTTTGGCTTGATGGCCTATAAGATAGCAGGGTTGAACCAGAGGCCGTTCCAAAATTAATAGGATCTATGGCAGTACCATTTAAAGAAACCGCCATTGATGTGGGGCTTTCAGAGGCAGATGCAACATTAATATTGACCAACACATCAGAGCCTTGCACTATATTTGGAAACTCGAAGGCATAGCTCTGATCATCTTGGATATCAAACCTATTTCCAAACCACCTGCGACCCACCTTTGCAGGACTAAAATCATCCACTTCATGGAATTGATAATCATTAAAGGTGGTAATAGCATCACCCCCATCAGAGGGCTCGTTTAAAGTTGAAATCCTCAGACCTGGATCACCGCCGTGTGTAATGTAATAAAACGCCTGATCACTGTAGGGGTTAATGTGAGTGTCATTTTCTTTATCATATCCTATGGTGCCCACACCGTAAAATAAAATTTGATCTGCTCCATCAAAAGAGCCATCCTCTTGCCCTATAACTTGTATAGCATTTTGGGGCAAATCAAAAAGTGTGTTGTTTTTGGAGTTAAGTAGCGGAAGAGGCTTACCTCCATGACTATAAATTTTGATACTTCGAGGATCTAAAGTAGCGGTATTAATCCCTAAATTATCTAAAAACCCTTTTGTGATACGATGTACCCCCGTTTTTTCTACTTTAAATTTATACCAATCACCAGAAGAGAGAACAGAATTAGAAACTGATGCCTTAAAACCCTTGGAAACCGTTTTTGGGTAGTATTTATAAGAAATAGAAAAAGAACGCACCTTTTTTAGTTGACCATTTATATTTAGAAAAGGTGAAATTGAAAATATAGTATAGATTTGATCTCTCCCTTTTTTACTAGTTATACTTGTTTTTAAGGTAGTTGGTATATCTGAAACAGTAACCTGTTCAAGCTCCTTAGAGGATATTGTGCCATACTCAATATTGGTAACTTTTAAAGTGGCGGGGTTTGCAAAATCAGTATCTTTCCACTGCTGAGAAAAACCTATAGCGTCTTTTGTAAGGGTAAGTTTTAATCTTTCAATAGCCAATTGCTTTGAGGATCTTTTCACACCTGATGAAGGCACCAAAGAGGAAGAAGGTGCAACAGAGGGAGACCTGGAAAATTGATTTTCCCAAGAAATACTAAAGTTTTTTGTTTGAGAAAATGCAGGTACACTACAAATTAATAAACCTAAAAATAAAAAAATGTGTTTCATGAGTAATTCTAACGTACCAAATATACAGTTAGTATGAGGTTTGAATAAAGTTTTTTTGCCAAATTTAATACCATACATACTAAAATACCATCAAAATCGTTTTTCAATGGTTGGTAGAACAAAAAAGTGAAAATTAACTACTAATTAAATATAAAATAATATTGGAACTTTGCCGTTAATCATTATATTGCAAACCCATACTATTCATAATTTAAACTATGAACTTGATAAAAAAATTGGCCTTTAGGCTGCTGATTATTTTACTTACAACAACATTGTTTGTAGGTTGTAACAAAACAAGAGACTATAAAGATAGTTCTCGTGCTACTGGTTGGTCACTAAACTCTCGAGAGGGAGGACCCCAAAAAAATAGCAAATACCAAGAACAAGAAACAGGTCCTGGACTTGTTTTTGTGGAAGGTGGAACCTTTACCATGGGTAGAGTACAAGATGACCCAATGCACGATTGGAACAATACTCCAAACCAGCAACATGTTCAATCTTTTTACATGGATGAGACAGAGGTAACCAACTACATGTACCTTCAATACCTTCAATGGATAAAAGAAGTATTTCCTCCAGAAAATGAAAATTACCGTAAAATCTATGAAGGTGCTCTGCCAGATACACTGGTTTGGAGAAACCGTTTAGGATATAACGAAGTAATGACAAACAACTACTTAAGACATCCTGCATATGCAGAATATCCTGTAGTAGGAGTAAGTTGGATTCAGGCTGTAGAGTTCAGTAACTGGAGAACAGATCGTGTTAACGAGCTTATTCTAGAAAAAGAGGGCATCACTGCAAGAAATGCACGTTATAGTTTAAAGGATGGAGAAACATTCAGCACCTCTACGTACCTTAATGCACCAACACAAACATATGGCGGTAATGACTCATTAACCAGAGGTGGAAATAGATCAAAATCTATTGAAAAAAGAAGCAAAGACAGTACTAACTTATACATTCAAAGAAAAGATGGACTGTTAATGCCTGCATACAGATTACCTACAGAAGCTGAATGGGAATATGCTGCTATTGGTCTTGTGAGTGTTCGTTCTTTTAATAACTATAGAGGTAGAAAAAAATACCCTTGGGATGGACAATACACTCGTTCAGGAAAAAGAAAAACACAGGGAGATCAACTGGCAAACTTCAAGCAAGGTGATGGAGATTACGGAGGAATTGCTGGATGGAGTGATGATGGAGCAGATATTACTGCAGAAATTAAATCCTACCAACCAAATGATTTTGGCCTATATGATATGTCTGGTAATGTTGCAGAATGGGTTGCAGATGTTTATAGACCAATTGTAGATGATGGTTTTAATGACTTTAATTACTACCGTGGTAACGTGTACACAAAAAATGCTATAGACGAAAACGGAAAAGTAAAAATTGTTACTGCAGACTCTATCGTATACGACACCTTAAGCACTGGTAAAGTAATTGCAAGAAACTTACCTGGAGAAATCCTCCAAGTGCCTGTAGACGAAAACGAAACCTACCTAAGAACACAGTTCTCAACTAGTGACAACCGTGACTATAGAGATGGAGATAAAGCATCTACTCGCTTTTATCAATCTTTCGGGGAACAAGAAGACGAAGTAGTAATAGATCCAAACAAGAGAATGTATAATTCTCCTAACCATAAAGTTGGAACCTTAGACGAGAGTGAAGGTGGTGGAGTAGATCGTGAATTTGACAAGTCTTCTAGTAGAACATCTATGATAAACAATGAAGTTCGTGTTTACAAGGGAGGTTCCTGGAAAGACAGAGATTACTGGTTAGATCCGGCACAAAGACGTTATTTCCCTCAAGATATGGCTACAGATTACATTGGTTTTAGATGTGCTATGTCTCGCGTGGGATCTAAATCTACAAAACCAAAAAGAGCTAGACACTAAAAGCTTTATACACTATACAAAACCCTCTTTGGTACTATACTTGAGAGGGTTTTTTTTATATATTTACTTTTCATGAAACTAGAAACAGTATACTCTTATTTTTTAGAAAGCACTGGCATTTGTACAGATACCAGAAAAATAGAAAAAGGGTGCTTATTTGTGGCACTAAGAGGTGATAACTTTAACGGCAATAAATTTACCCAACAAGCACTAGACAAAGGAGCCTTTAAGGTTATTATTGATGACATCTCACAGCATAAAAACACAGGAGAAACTATCCTTTGCAAGAACAGTTTGGAACTACTTCAAAAACTCGCTACCTATCATAGACAGTATCTCAATATTCCAATCATTGCCCTAACGGGAAGTAATGGAAAAACCACCACTAAAGAAATCATCAACGCTGTTCTATCAAAAAAATTTAAAACTACCGCTACCCTAGGAAATCTTAACAATCATATTGGCGTGCCTTTAACCCTTCTGTCAATGACCAAGGAGACTGAAATTGGTATTGTAGAAATGGGAGCTAATCATAAAAAAGAAATTGAAGCCCTTTGTGAAATAGCACAACCTAATTTTGGGTATATCACCAATTTCGGCAAAGCACATATCGAGGGTTTTGGAAGTATAGAAGGGGTAATTAAGGGAAAGAGCGAATTATACAAATACATTACCAAAGAAAAAGGAACACTATTTTTTAATGCCGATGATCCCGTACAAAACAAATTACTTGGCAACTATCCTTCAAAGGTTGGGTTTAGTCAAACCAAAGAAAACTTTTATACCCTAAAACAAATTGATGCAAATCCCTATGTAGCGCTGCAGGCAGCACAAACAAACATTACCTCTACCCTTATAGGAGCTTACAATTTCACAAATATTTCTGCTGGGGTACTTATTGGTGATTTCTTTGATATCCCTTTAAATGACATCAAAAAGGCCATAGAAGAGTATTTGCCCACTAATAATAGATCTCAATTAATCACTAAAGGTAGTACTCAAATTATTTTAGATGCCTACAACGCGAATCCTACAAGCATGATGGCTGCTTTACAGCATTTCAATACAATAAAGGCAGCCTCAAAAATGGTGTTTTTAGGAGATATGTTTGAGCTAGGAGAAACAGCGCAAGAAGAGCACCAAGATATTGTTGAGTATCTTTCTAACACCAATATAGATGAAGTTCATCTTATTGGCTCCTATTTCAGTAAAGCAAAATTACAGGCAAAAAACTACCACCAATATAAAACTTTTGAGCAGCTTGAAGCCACTTTTAAAAACGACATACCCAAAGACACGATAATACTGATAAAAGCCTCTAGAGGGATGGCCTTAGAACGTATTGTATCACTGCTATGATATATAATAAACTGAAGATAAATCTTAGTCTATAAAATCACTATAAATTTTTACTTTCTCCTCAAAAGAAAAGACTTTGGTCTCAAACCATTCATGAATAATAATTTTTTGCTGTTCTTTTTGAGCCTCTCTAATGGTATCTATTGTAAGTATATGCCAGTGAACTCCTTTTTTTTGAGATACGGAGTACCCAATGGCTTCCAAAAAAGAAACTCGGGGGGTGTTTACAAGGCGAGTTCCGTTTTTTAAAACAGCCAAAGTTTTGGTTAAACAAACAACCTCAGAAAAACTATAGCGCACAAAGTCCTCAAAACCATCTTGTTTGGCGTTGTACATCTTATCCCCTATTTTAAGTAATCTTGTTTGCATAATCTAAAACTAAATGTAAAATTTTGAGAAGATAATTAGCCCTAAAACAAAGAAGTTTTATCAACAAAATAGAGAAGATTTTTTATACAAACACAAACTGCTTTTAAACAGCTAATTAGAGATTTTAGGTGAAGTATTTTAACTTATTTTGAACTATTTGTTTGTGGGTTTTAAAATCTAACTTATATTTGCACTCGCTAACAAGGTGAGGGCGCATAGCTCAGTTGGTTCAGAGCACTTGGTTTACACCCAAGGGGTCGGGGGTTCGAATCCCTCTGCGCCCACCAATATAAAGTCTACTCTACAGAGTAGGCTTTTTTTTGTTTTAATAATTCTAAAAACTTAAAAAAAAAACGGATATTTACCTAAATATTTTTAAAAACAAATAACATGAAAAATATACTATCGTTATTATTTTTTGCATTTGCTGTAACATCCTATGCACAAACAATTATGACACAAACAACCACAACTACCAACCCGGCAAATAATGGTATGAATATTAACATGAATGTAGGTGAGGGCATGAATATCAATATGAATATGGGAAACACCCAACAACAAACTACAACACAAACTACTGTTATCACAAATACGGCACCACAAACGGCAGTTGTATATGTAACTGGGTACAGTGGAAAAGTTGGTTGCACACCACCGGTGAGTGAGCAAAGATTTAATCAAATGATTAATTCTGTAAAAAACCAATCTTTTAGCGATGACAAACAAAGAGTAACAAAACAAATAGTAAAGAGCAATTGCATGACTGTTGATCAGCTAGTAGATTTGTTGAACGAATTTAGCTTCGATGACGGGAAATTAGATACTGCAAAATTTGCATATGATTACATCTATGATGTAGAAAACTATTTTAAAGTATTTGATGTATTTTCTTTTAGCAGTAGTGGTGAAGAACTTGAGGAATATATAAATGGTAGAAATTAGATAATTTCTTCTTAAAAAAATCTCTCAACAGATACAAATACTGTTGGGAGATTTTTTTATTAATTAAGGTTTAAAAACTAGACTACTTCAGCTACCACAAAAGTACTCCCTCCCACATATATTATATCATTGATTGCTGCAGCTTTTAAAGCAGCTCTTAAAGCAGCCTTTACAGACTTGAATGAATTTCCTGTAAGGCTAAATTCTTCCGCTTTTTGTTTTAAAATAGCAACATTTAGTGCTCTTGGAATATCTGGGGCACAGAAATAATACCTAGCACTAGATGGCAATAAAGGCAATATAGCCCCTAGATCTTTATCACCTACAACGCCAAAAACAATATGCAATACTCCTTGATTTATTTGTTGTAATTGTTTGGTGGTAAAAAGTAAACCCTCTTTATTATGTGCTGTATCACACACCAAAGTAGGCAAGGTTTGTAATACTTGCCACCTGCCTAATAACCCTGTATTAGAAACCACAGACCCAATACCTCTTTGGATATCTGTTTGTGAAATCTTGAAACCCTTTTTTGTTAGTATTTCTAGAGCGGCTAAAGCGGTGCGCTGATTTTTTACTTGGTAATTTCCTTTCAAATCACAATCAAACAAAGACACTTCTTGTTTTTCTGCAAAAGTAATTGGGGCGCCTTTTTGTTTAGCCACTTGCTGGAAGATTTTTTTTGTATCTGGATGGAGCTCCCCAATAACAACAGGTATGTTTGGTTTTATAATACCTGCTTTTTCTTTTGCAATTGCCTCAAGGGTAGTACCCAAAAACTGGGTATGGTCCAGCCCTATATTGGTAATAACACTTAGCTCTGGGCTTATAATATTAGTACTATCAAGCCTACCTCCAAGCCCTACCTCTATAATTGCAATATCCACATGACTTTGTGCAAAATAATGAAAGGCCAACCCTACTGTCATTTCAAAAAAAGACAACTTGTTGTTTTTGAAAAAATCTTGGTGCTTGCCTACAAAAGAAGACACTTTTCTCTTTGGAATCATTATTCCATTTATTTTTATACGCTCTCTAAAATCTTTTAAATGTGGAGAAGTATAAAGGCCTACTTTATATCCTGCTTCTTGCAAAGCAGAGGCCATCATATGGCTGGTAGAACCCTTACCATTTGTTCCAGCTACATGGATAGATTTAAATGTATGATGTGGGTTGTCAAGATAATTTGCCAGTAATAAGGCATTACTCAAATCTATTTTATAGCCAGCCATGCCCACATTTTGATACATTGGGAGCTGTTTAAAAAGCCAATTTGTTGCTTGTAAGTAGGTAATAACTTATTTTTTTATGAGTTTGTGAGTTGTGCTAGTACCAGCTATGTCTAGCGCAAGATAATAAAGCCCTCTAGGGAGCTTAGACACATCCAAAGTAGCCTTATTTAATGTGGCAGGTAGTGTTTTTTGTGTCATTTTTCTGCCAAGTGCATCATATACAGTTACCGTAATATTTTCTGCTTTTTGTAGAAAAGAAATTACAACGTTATCCTGTGCGGGATTAGGAAATAATGCTATTGTAGCTTGTAGGGCTTGATTGTTAGAGTCTAAAATATTTTCTGCAATATTTATTTTATAGCTTGATCTTCCATACGTTGCAGCATAAAGATACTCGCTGGCTTGATGAATATGCAGATCTGTAACAGGCACAGAAGGTAAATTTGTAGCCAAAACACTCCAAGATCCTCCTTGGTCTGAAGAGGCTACTACTCCAACATCTGTTGCAACAAATAAATTGCCATAACTGTCTTTAACAATATCATTGATAGGAATATCAGGAAGCCCTCCAGAGATATCTTCCCAGGAAGCTCCGCTGTTTTCGCTTTTAAAAACATGCCCTAGATTTTCTCCAAAACGATACCCAGAATAAGTAGCATACACGGTAGTTACATCATCTGGATCTGCAAGGACACTTGTTACCCATCTATTTGGCAAGCTGGCCGAAATATTAGACCAAAAAGCTCCTCCGTCATCTGTAGTCCAGAGGTTACCATCATCTGTTCCTACGAAAATAACATTGCTGTCTATAGCTGAAACGCTTATACTAATTATGGTTCCAAAGGTTAAATTACCCTCATAAGGCCCATCGGTTAGATCTGGACTTATTACAGACCAATTCCCTGCTGCATTTGTCGTTTTATACAAACGATTTGCTCCATAATAGAGGGTTTGAGAATCTGAAGGATCAAAGGCTATTGGTGTATCCCAATTTTTTCTGTCACTATTTGAAATACCACTCATGGCCCCAGAGAAAGAAACGCCGTCGTTTATAGATTTACCCAAATTACCCCGCTGTGATAAGGCATATATTACATTAGTGTTGTCTGGGTCT
>Ga0206130_10007161_pt1 | contig 12455 bp, 8 predicted proteins | sample Helgoland_Spring_9_FD_148637 | JGI IMG/M metagenome (GOLD analysis project Ga0206130, IMG submission 148637) | Pelagic subsurface seawater microbial communities from Kabeltonne, Helgoland, North Sea - Helgoland_Spring_Bloom_20160512_1 | ecosystem: Environmental > Aquatic > Marine > Epipelagic ... | reverse complement strand
ACTTGGAACCAAGAATTGGTTTATGCCGTCGGTAACGCCATGGGAACTGAAGCATCGGAATATGGTATTGATGTAATTCTGGGTCCGGGTATGAACATTCATCGGAATCCACTTTGTGGAAGGAATTTTGAATATTTTTCCGAAGACCCTGTGCTGTCGGGCTATATTGGTGCTGCCATTATCAACGGGATTGAGTCGAATGGTGTGGGTACTTCCGTAAAACATTTTGTAACAAACAACCAAGAAACCGATCGGGATATCAACGATGCAATCGTTTCTGAAAGAGCGATGCGCGAGATTTATCTAAAGGGCTTCGAAATTGTTGTCCGTGAGGCACAGCCTTGGACCATCATGTCTTCCTATAACAAGGTCAATGGAACCTATACTTCCCAAAGTGAATCCTTGCTCACAGACATCCTAAGAGACGATTGGGGCTTCGAAGGCTTGGTGATGACGGATTGGTTTGGCGGTAGGGATGCAGTGGCTCAAATAAGCGCTGGGAACGACCTCTTGGAGCCCGGCACCAAAAAACAATGGGATGCTTTGCTCGAAGCTTCAGCAGACGGACGTTTGTCTCCTGAAATCATTGACCGTGCTGCGGGTCGTATTCTTACTTTAATTTTTAAAAGTGGAAAACTCCAACGCCCCGACTTCAACAACAACCCCGACCTGAAAGCCCATGCCGAAATTACACGGAGGTCTGCATCAGAAGGCATGGTGTTGCTTAAAAACGAAAATGCCTTGCCTCTTGAGAAGATCAAGAACATTGCCCTTCTTGGAATTACTTCCTATGACTTTATTTCTGGTGGAACGGGCTCGGGCGATGTAAACGAAGCTTATACGGTTTCCCTTGAAGAAGGCTTGCGCAATGTTGGGTTTTCAATCAACGGAACCGCAAAAGACATTTATGAAACGCACAAGGCGGCTCATCAAGAAGAATTTGTAAAATCCGAAGGCTTAGTGGCGGCCTTTGATACCCGTTTACCGCCCGAAATGACTTTTACCACTGAGCAATTGAATGCTATTGTAGCAGAATCGGAGGTTGGTATTTTAACCATTGGTCGAAATGCAGGAGAAGGGGGTGATCGAGTAGAAGTTGATGACTTTCTGTTGACTACTCTTGAAAAGAAAATGATCTCCGACGCCTCAAAAGCATTTCAGGCTGCTGGTAAAAAATTGATTGTGGTTTTGAATGTTGGGGGAGTAATCGAAACGGCTTCTTGGAAAAACCAGCCTGACGCTATTTTATTGGCATGGCAAGGCGGACAAGAAGGTGGAAATTCTGCAGCGGACCTCATCAGCGGAAAGGTTAACCCCAGCGGAAAACTTCCCGTTACCTTTCCCATTAATTTAAGCGATCATGCCTCTACTCAAAACTTCCCGCAAGATGGGGAGCAACAAACAATTGTGGGGCTTATAAACCATATGATGCTCGGAAATAAAAAAGCGCGCCCCGAAGGGAAAAAAATTAAAAACAAAGATTACACCAACTACGAAGAAGGAGTTTATGTGGGTTATCGTCATTTTGACAAGGCCAATTTAGATGTTGCTTTTCCCTTTGGACATGGGCTTTCCTATACCGATTTTGAATATAGCCCTTTGGAAGTTACTCTTGAAAAAGACAGCATACGGGTCTCCGTACAAATTCAAAATACGGGAAAACACCTCGGAAAAGAGGTTGTGCAGGTTTATGTTTCCAAAACCAATTCGACGATCGATCGGCCGTTGCAAGAGCTGAAAGCATTTACTAAAACAACTGCCCTGAAGCCCGGTGCTTCGGAAGTAGTTCAAGTCGTCATTCCAATTTCTGATATCCGTTATTGGGACGAAACTAAAAACGATTGGGCCTTAGAAAAAGGGAGTTATACGATCAAGCTGGGGTCTTCTTCTCGAGACATAAGACAGCTGTATGAGATTGAATTATAGCATATAATTCGCAAGAATCTTTTAATCAAAAATTGCTACCACCCTAGCCGGGGCAGCAGAAGCCCCAACAATTTTTAAGGGGAAAACGGCAACTTTGAAGCCTTCATGGGGAAGTTCGTCGAGGTTGACCAATTGTTCCATATGGCAATATTCCTTGTCTCTGCCCACCAAATGTGCTTCCCAAAACAATTCTGAATTGCCCGTCTCTTTCGCTTTTTGGAGCATATACGGCAATGGTAAGTCCCATCCCCAAGAATCAATCCCCATTACTTTTATGCCTTTGTCAATTAACCACTCCGTTGCTTCGGCGCTCATACCGGTGCCTATTTTATGAAAGTTTTTGGTGCCATTGAATTTATCCCTCCCTGTTTTTATTAGCACAATCATTTTCGGCTTTATCGTCAACTTATTCTTGCTTAAAAAAGCTTCAATATCTTTTGTTGTAATCGGATCAAAATCTGCCTTGTGTTTCATGTCAATTACCAGGCCTTGACCATAGCACCACTCCAAGGGAACTTCATCAATTGTTTTGGACTTTTGACCCTCTGTCGTGGGCGAATAGTGCCAAGGAGCATCAATATGTGTCGTGGCATGCACCCCCATATGCTTTATGGTGTCATCTGCCCAGCCAATAAAGTTTTTTGGAAATAACCGAAAGGGTAAGCCTAAAAAGCGGATCAGCCATTTGGCTTTTCTATGAGGCTTATGTTTTATTTTGACTTTCATAAACCAGGGATCCGACTTATTGTATTGAATTGGTTTTGATAGGTCTATAATTTTCATTGCGCCATTTTGTATTAGGCACTAATGTAGCAAATACATGTTAAATGGGAAATTGCGCGGGTTTGTGGGAGTGGGCGAGAACGAGCACTTACTTATAGCTATTGTTACTTTCTGGCTTTTTCCCAATTCTTTTGCTTCTTCAATCTTTTCGATTGTTTTAAACCAAAGGTCCAATTTCCTCGTGTTGCATATAAACCTGATTTTTGTACTTAAGCAATAATGTGTCTGGCTTTTATAGCATTTACCAATGAATGGTAACGGTCTTGTGTATGAAACGTAGCGTATAAATAAACGCTAACTTTTCGGATTTAACACGAGCCGATTTTTTTTTTATGTTTAATTTTCTTTTCTAAATATAACCAAATAAAAAATTTGGCGTACTTTGTAAATGTGTAAAAAACCTCTCGGAAAGCCTATAATAGCTATGTTTTATACACGTTGTTGTGCATAGTGCTTTTCGCGTTCGGCTTGGTTTTCCGATGTTTGTTATTTAAATCATAATTGAGCGTTGGCAAGACATACTCTTTTGCAATTTTTGATGTAGTGTTGGCTGATGCGAATTGCAAATGTGTATGGCTTTTTAGCGTTGGCATTTATAGTCTTTCTTTTTCAATTGTTTTCCAAAATTGTCTCAATTCAATTATTTTTGGCTCATTTATATTTAATAATCCTTTTCCAGATTCTAATTTATTAATTTCTGTTTCAAGTTTATATTTACTACTTGGTGTTCCTAAGAAAGACGTAAGCATTTTGTAGTCTTTATTTTGAACGTTTAAGCAAATTGGTAATTTTACTTGAGATGCAAAATCAAAATCTTTAGTTCTATAATCTTCAACACCTTGAGAAAGCATTACTATAATTACACCTTTTGACCTTAACAATCTTAATAATTCCTCTAATGCTTTTCGAGCATTTTTATTTTTCAAATAGATATGTGCTTCATCAATTACTATTACATATCTTAAAGGAAAAATATAATCGTTAGGCTTACAATCATTTGTAGAACTAAAAAAGGTGTTAAAATATCTAAGTAATAAAAACACTACTAATTGTCTCAATGTATCAGATAATGCAGGAGGTAAGTTTAAATACAAACTTTTATCTAAAATATTAGATTCGATATCAGTACAATTAAAAATATTTGTTGTTAAATCTTGAATTCCAGCATAAAGAGTATCAGGCTTTCTTTTAGTTTCTAAATAATATTCGTCTAATCGTTCAAATAATTCATTTATTGTTGGATATGAATTCCCTTTTTCATCAAAAAGGTCAGTAATAATGTTCTTAAGTATGTTCTTTTGAGATACACCTACGCTCGGTACAAATGTGGCAATCGTATCTACAAAAGCACTAATACTAAATGGTCTTTGTCTTTTGTCTAAACTTATAGAAGAAAATGGATTAAAATCAATTCCACCATCATTTACAATATCAATAAATTCACAATTGGTATTTTTCAGAAATGGCTTTAATTGTTCAGGATTACCTTCTCCTTTGTAGTCAAAGAAGATGAATTTAAGAGAATTGTCAGTTTTTTTTGAAATTTGATATAGAATATCTTTTATCAACTGTGTTTTTCCTGAACCTGCCATACCAGCAATAGCGATATTTCTATTATCAAATTCTCTTAAATCATTAATTTTAATTTCAACATCAGAACCATCTTCATAATTTCCAATCGAAAAAGAAAGCGGATTACTAAACTCTTTAACGTTTATTGTCTTTGTAGAAGTTGGACCAACTTTCACAATGTTTTTTCTTAATGATAGTCCTTTTTTCACTAAACTAAGAATAAAATCAATATGCTCACCATTAGATATATTACACTTATCAATTTTATCATTCATTAAATTTAAACCGTGATTTAAATGAAGTTTAAATAGTTTAGAAAACTCATCATCAAAAGTGTTTTTATTATAGAGTTGGTCTAAAGATGCTTTATAGATAATAAGGTTTGAACTATCATTTACAATTGTACCAAAAAGTGCTCTGTCATCTCTAAATTCTTTTCCATCCGAACTAGGTATTAAATCATTTTCAATGTCAAATTTCTTTCCTGACATAATGCTATGTGAAAAGGCTATTCTTGGAACGATACCATCATTTTTAAAGTTATACAATGCTTTGATTTTGTATAAAATATCGTCATTTTCTTTGCTAATTTTAATTCTCATATCCTTGGAAATAACCGTTTTTTAAATTTGTGTTTTCACCATTATTCACTAATAAGTATGCTTTTGAAACATTTGCAGAAATATCATTATATCTTTTAGGAGTTATTTCATTGTTGGTAGATAAGATTACTACTTGTTCAGATAAATCTGGATAGAAATAGAGTAAGATATTTTTAATATGTTCATCATCAAGCCTTCCTAAAGGAGTATCAATAAATATTGGTAAACTCTGTATTGATTCTTTTAAAATTGCTTTAATCAAACTTGAAATGTATAATTGTTTTTCTCCTTGTGAAAGAATTTCTTTTTTAACTTCTTTATCTTCTGAATTGTAAAGCGTAATTTTCATACCATTGCCTTCTGCAAGTATTGTAACCTTAACATCTGTAATGAAGTTGTTATTATTGGTGTTTAATTTGTGCATTAATTTTTGCATCTCTGCTAAAATATTTTTAGCTAAACTATCCTTTTTAAGTTCTTTCTGTTCGTGAACAAAAGCTTTTAAAACTTGTAAATATTCATTACTTTTATTAATTTTTAATCTGTTTTGTTGATTAATCTCAACTTTTTTCAGCAATGCTTGATATTCCTGATTTAATCGAGAAATATCCTTTTGTAATTTGTTAATAGTTCCTTTGTTTACACCAATAGTTTCGTGAAATTCAGCAATCTTTCTTTCGGAATTTTCTTTTTTAGAAGAATACTCTAAGATTAATTCATCTTCCAAATCTGCATCAATCTTGTTTAAGGTATTATTTAGCTTATTTACTTCGATTTTAACAGAATTATATTCTTCGATAGTAGTTTCAAATAAATCTTTAGATTGAATATTCACTAAATTTATTGCGTCTTCAATTAGCTTTTTTTCAGAATTATTTAAGTCGTGTTCAAAATCTAAATCTTCAAGATTATTCTCTTTTGCAAATAATTCTGAACCTAAAGTTTGTGCTTTCTCAAAATAAAACATTTTGTCTTTTAAAGACATTGATGAGTCAATTGGTTCTGGAGGTTTGTTGAACAATCTCTCAATAAAACTTTCAATTTTTAAGGAATTTTCTTTTAAAGAAATTGTAGATATCTCATTTCTATCTTGAATTTCTATATGTTCATTTATTTCTTCTAATTTACCAGTAAGCATTGCTAGCGGAATAATCTCGCTTAATTCACCAAAACGTTCCTCTAGTTCATTTTCTTTACTTCTAAGTTTACTAATATTATCAATTATTCCTTGACGGTCAAAAGTTGAATTTCCTTGTTTACTATGTTGCGATATTAAGTTTTGGAAAGTTCTAATTTCTTTTTTTAACTCATCTATATCCTTTTGTTTTTCAGCATTTTCTTCTTCAAACTGTTCTATCTCATTTTTAGCAATTTTTATTGCTTGTTCCCTGTCAATTATTTGCTCTTGTATATTTTTAGAAGCTCCTTCTTTTTTTAAATTATTTGCATAATCATTTAAATCTTCAATTAAGTCTTCGTAAGTGTCTAAGCCTAAAATTTTTCCAAGTGCGTCATTTAAAAAACTACCTTCTTCTTTAATTGATAAATTGGCTATTTCAGATATTTTTTCCGCATCAAAAAACACAAACTTTGCTGCATCTAAAGGAATTATATAATCGTTAATAAAGTTTATTTTATCAACTTCATCATCGAACAATTCTTTATTAGTTTCTTCATCTGTGATGGATAATTTTTCCTCCATTGATAAAACGTCAAACTGTCTTTTAATTTTTATTGCTTCAATCTTTGTGGAGATTGATTTAATTTCAGGTAATTCAATCTCGGAAATAGTCAATTCAGTAGAAAAATTATTTTTATTTTCTTTTTGTGCAGACCAATTTATAGACTGCTTCATAAAAAGAGAATAATTTTTTTCTTTCTGAATTTCACGTTTGAAATTATCATCAACTTGTGAAATTTTATCACCATACAGACACCAGACTATTGATAGTAATAGATTTGTTTTACCGTAGCCATTTCTACCACCAATTAAAACAATATTTTTTTCAGCATTTGTAGCGAGGTCAATAAATACATTACCGTAGTATTGCCTAAAATTATTTATGTTTATTTCTTTAAATTTCATTTAGTAGCATTTTCTATCTCATCATTTATTTTTTGTAAATGATAATTGTTTCTTTTGAATAATTTTTTTGTTTTGACAGACTCTAATAAAGAATTTAATGAAGAGTAATTTACATCACTCTCTTCACAAATTTCTTTTAGTCTGTTAAGTTGTTTATGTTTAATTTCTTGTATTTTCATATTTCATATTTTGTATTTCTTTAGCTATTGAAAGAAATAGAGTTGTTAATTCATTATCTAACTCGCCTCTTTCATAAAGTTTTCGTTGCTTATAAAAGAATTGATATAGATTTTGTTCGTCTTCATATTTTGCAGAAGGAAGCCTTTTATTCTTTTTTACGAAGTCCAATAATATTTCATAGCGATTTGGTAAGCTACTCTTACTTCTCAATTGTGATGAGTATTTGTTTAGTATTTTGTCGATTACATCATATTCGTCAACGGATAATTCGTTGTTTTTATGTAACTTTCGTTTTCTATAGAAAAAATTATATAATTTTTGTTCCTCTTCTATTGTTGCTTTTGGTAATCTATTATTTAACTCGATGAATTTTATTAAATCGTTCAAATTATATGCTCCTTGAGAACGATTGCGTCTATTTCTGTTTGGAAATGTTTCTAATACAACATTTATTTGTTGAACTTTAAAATCGCTAAGCTGCCCTAAGTTTATTTTGCTTTTTTGAACATTTAACCATCTATATAAGATTTCCTCACTTTCAGGGCAGTTACTTGAAGAAGGTAGTTTTTTGTTTATTTCAATGAATTCTGTTAGAACATTATAACTTTCTTCCCAACTTCTTTTTAGTGGTCTTGTTTTGCTATTTAAAATATTAAATGAAGATTCGTATTCTTTTCCTGAAACACCAATAACAGCATTTTCAAAAAATTTAAACATTTTAGATTCATCAAGTTTTAAATTTTGAATTATGCTATATTCATTTGTTTTAGGTCGATATTGTAATACATATTTTGTGATTTCTGAAATATGTAATGGAGTAGCGGCATTATCCAAATATTCTTTTACAATACTTCTAATTGTGCCACCTTTAAAGTTATCAAGCTCATTTTCCCATTTCTGTAAACCATAGACACTTTTCCTGCCAATAGGTACAAATCCATTTTTTCTTTTAAGAGATGCTCTAACTTTATTTGAATCTGTATTGAATCCTGGGAATAATTCAGTTATTTTTAAATAGATTTCTTCAACTTTAGATGGTTTCCCTAAAGCGTCTAACGCATCAAAAGCGTATTCAGGTGCAGTTTTTAAAGTATTTCTTTCAAAGACAATATTATCATCTAAATCTAGGAACAAATCAAACTCTTTATTAATAACAACTTCACAATAATCTTTTACATTTTCTAAAAGATTGAAGTTTTTCGTTAGAAGGAACCTAGATAAATAACTCTTAAAATTAAATTTATAAGTTTCGTTTATTCTTTCTAACAATCTAGAGCTAATGTCTTCACATATTTGATTAACATCTATTTCCTCTTTGATTTCTTTACGGATTATATAAATGTTTTTCCAGTTGTGTCTATTTCTTGCATTAAACTGTTTTGGGATTAAAACATCATCAAGATTTCCATTTATTGAAAACTGTTCTGATAGATATACAGAAAATATATATTTTAAAAAATTTGTAGAAATTTTTGTGTCATATAAAAAATTGATTTCCTCAGCTTTTTCATCAGTTAATAGTATGTAATTATCGGAAATGTCAATGTCATAATTTTGATAAAAATCATCTTCAAAGTTCTTTAAAAACGAAATTTTACTTTCTAATTCATCAAAACACCTTTCACGTATTTGTCTAACTCTTTCTCTTGATAGGTTTGTTATTATAGCAGTTTCATCTAGAGTTTTACAATCGGAATTAAAAATATCTATTGTATTGTGAAAAATAGTAGTGTAATCAGGTTTTAAAAAAGCATTTTGTAAAATTAGAAATTCACATAATTTTATGATTGATTGATTTTCAAGAATTTCATCAGGTATTTCGTTTATTGAAAAAGTATGTTGAATTAAAAATTTATTATTAAGGCTGACTAGTCTTTTTTCATTTGAGATATTTGAAACTTCATTGATAAATGTTTTAATTTTATCTAGATATGTTTCTAGTTCTGGAATGTATCCTTTACCAATATTTTTAATTTTTGCAACTTGAAAATCCTCTCTGTCAAATATTTTAATCAAAAAATCACTTAGTTTAAGTGATTTACCTATATATGATGTTATCGCGTTTCGTCCTCTTACTTTTAAGTTTGAAGTAGTAATTTTAATAAATTGATTAATGACTTGTCTTTGAGGTCTATTTAATTTTTGTATTTTATTTTTTAAAGAGTTCTGATTGGTAATAATGTCTTGAGGTATTGAAATGTCAGGATAAGCATTACAAAGTTCTATTAACTCAAGACTTGATTTTTTTCCACAGTTTCGAAATTTTGTAAATGTCTTATTTTTTGAATAGTATTTTTTTAAATCTTCAATAGTTTCAATTGCATTGTATTTACAAGCGTGATATGAGCGAACACTTAGGTTTCCATTGCTATATATCTTGTCTATTGTCATATAATCTTTTTGTCTATTTTTCAGTTACAATTCTCTAAAATACATTTCTTTTTTCAATTCAATTTACGGGTTTCCACAATTCTGATTGAGTGTTGGCAAAAAAAACAGCTCTTTTGGTTTTTTCAGCGTTGGCTTATGTGTTGGCAAAAAACCAAATGTGCTGTTTGTGCGGCTGGCATTTTAGTTCAAATGTTTAATTTCAGCACGATTTTCGCATTATGCACAACTATTGTGTATGAACACCTTTAGGTGTGTTTATTTCCATTATATTTTTATTTTGTTCAACAATACTTCCCATATTGGTATGTATTGTGTCACTCTCGGTTAAATAAAAAAGTCTTGAAAGCCTTTTCCTTTTCGCCCTGTTGTTTTGACTTACACAAACAAAATAATGGGCATACTGCAAAAGCAATAGCCACAAAAAAGCGGGTTCGAAAAGGAGGTATGGATGCAGGTTTTTCATAAAGCATATCCGATTTGGGAGTTGAATACCTTTCAAATCTAAATAAAACTTTCAGTCTTTACAAATCAACCGGCTGAAAATCGGTTACTTAGGCGCTATGATAAACCTTGAAAAGGTCAGCTAGGGACGTCCTATCGAAAAATAGGAAATGCCCGCTGCTTCCATTTCTTGGGGGTCAAAAACATTACGCCCGTCAAAAATCAAGGCCTTTTGCATACTGCTTTTGAACAAAGGAATGTCGAGGTTGCGGAAGAGGTTCCACTCCGTACACACTATAAGGGCGTCGGCTTGTTGTAGGGCTTCGTTAGGTTCTTTGGCATAGTGAATGCGGTCGCCAAAGTGTTTGCGGGTATTTTCAGTCGCTACGGGATCAAAAACAGAAAAGCTTGCGCCTTGTTTCAGTAAGCTTTCAATAACATAAAAAGCCGGTGCCTCACGCACATCATCCGTTCCTGGCTTAAACGAAAGTCCCCAGAGGGCAAATTTCTTGCCCTGCAAGGCTCCTTTAAAATAGGATTCTATTTTGGCGGTAAATACTTTTTTCTGTTCCGTATTCACGCGATCAACGGCCGTTAATATGGCAAAGGGTTGGTCCAAATCATCCCCCAGCTTTTTGAGGGCTTTGACGTCTTTTGGAAAACAGGAACCTCCGTAGCCAATGCCGGGAAACAGGAAGCGGTTCCCAATCCGATCATCACTCCCCATACCCTGACGAACCTGATCGACATTGGCGCCTACCAATTCACAGTAGTTGGCAATCTCGTTCATAAAACTAATCTTGGTTGCCAAGAAAGCATTGGAAGCGTATTTGGTCAATTCTGCAGAAACACAATCCATTATTTGATAACGGTTGCCTGTGCGCATATAGGGGGCATATAGTTTTTGTAATTGAGTGATGGCATGTTCCGATGTCGATCCTATCACAACCCGTTGGGGTTTCATAAAATCTTGCACGGCAAAACCTTCTTTTAAAAATTCAGGGTTGGCAACTACATCTACCGAAACGGCACAAGTCGTATCAAAAAGCTCTTGAACCTGACGCGTTGTTCCCACCGGCACCGTGCTTTTATTGACAATGATCTTATATTCTGTAGCCAAGGCTGCAATTTCTTTAGAAACTTGAAGCACATAGCTTAGGTCCGCTCCTCCGTCTTCTAATTCTGGCGTGGGAAGGGCAAGGAAAATAAGCTCAGCAAAAGCTACTGCTTCAGCTAAGTCGGACGAAAAATGCAAACGGTTGGCTGCTCGGTTGCGTTGAAAAAGGGTTTCTAGTTCGGGTTCGTAAATCGGAATTTCTCCCGCCTGCATAGCCGATACTTTTTCCCGATTGTTGTCTAAGCAAAGGACTTGATTTCCGGTTTCTGCAAAGCAGGTTCCCGTTACTAAGCCTACATATCCTGATCCTATAACCGCTATTTTCATATTCCTTTTGTGTTTGTATTCAAACGGAAGATCCGTCCGATTCGTATGTTATGCCTTCTTTTTGTTCTTGATTTTATTCCATCGGTACGTTCGAATAAATTTGCCTTGCTCCGCATCGATTAAAAACGGTTGCTGCTCTCGTTTTGCCTTCTGGTACCCGCTAAGTAAACGAAAAAATGTGGGAAGACTCCTTTTTAGAAATGCATTTTTAAGACTCGCCAAAACGGAAAGTAACCAGCCGTATCGCAATACATAAAAAGCGGCTCCTTGAAATTGCGCTGCACGAGGCCCATATCCTGCCCCTATGGGCCGTCTGTGTTTTACATGAAGCTGTGGGAGGGTTTCAACAGAAAAGCCGAAATAACGGGCTAAAAGTTCGTCTACCGTGTCCCAGCCCATCGCTGGTCGCAGTCCTCCGATGGCCGCAAAGCAGGCGTTCGAATAGGCTTTAAATGCACCTCGTACATGATCGGGTCCCATGGGGTGGTTCAACACCCAATCCCCTGCCTTGTTTTGTTCAAAACAAAAGCCGCCTGCAATTCCAACCTTCGGATCTTCAAAGGCCGTCAAGACGGTTTCAAAATAATCCTTGGGCAAAAGTAAGTCTGCGTCTAATTTAACTAAGACATCGTAGGGTTGCTTTAACTGTTTAAACCCAAAAGTAAAGGCATGAATCACTTTAGAGCCGGGCAAATGAGCGGCCTCCGAACTATGGTTTACATAGCGTATGTTTTTATATGCTGCAGAAAAGCGCTGCATGATGCTTTCTGTATCATCGGTTGCATTGTCGTTTACCAAAATAATTTCTACGGCAGAAACCGTTTGCTCGCACAAGGATTGGAGCATCCCTTCTAAAAAGTTTGCTTCGTTGTGCGCGGGTATGATTACACTATAGCTTTTCAAAATGGCTTATTTGAAAAAAGAGGACTGTATAGTGGGCGAACTGCTCCTCCGCTTGGGGTTGTACTGGGCGTAACAGGAACTTCAAGTTGATGTTCTTTTACGATCGCAACCGCCAAGTCATACCAGG
>Ga0206130_10007160_pt1 | contig 12455 bp, 6 predicted proteins | sample Helgoland_Spring_9_FD_148637 | JGI IMG/M metagenome (GOLD analysis project Ga0206130, IMG submission 148637) | Pelagic subsurface seawater microbial communities from Kabeltonne, Helgoland, North Sea - Helgoland_Spring_Bloom_20160512_1 | ecosystem: Environmental > Aquatic > Marine > Epipelagic ... | reverse complement strand
ACCGGATGTTATTATTTCAACCGCACATGCAAATTCAGTGTCTTTTGCAGCGATTTCCTCTAAATCCTCAACTTGTAAATACCCATCAGGTCGTCTTTTCTTGATTATATTAATGGCATTATCTGACCAACATGCGTGTACAACTCGCACCCCATCAAGCTCAAACCACAGAGGCAAAGTCTCTAACATCCAAGACGTCCAGTCTAGAGCGTCGATGGTTTCAATACCGAAACTATCGATGAAACTTTTATGTTGATTGAAGTGTTGTACTTTATGTGCCCGTAGGGGCGCCCCTGTGGTTGAGGAGCGTCTATGAAATAAGATAGCATTCAGTTCATGGTTACCTAAAACACACACAGCCTGCCCAATTTCAATCAATTTAGAAACACTGGTCAGGACGCCTAAATCATTCGATAATTTAACAGCCTTCCCTGCATCAATTAAATCACCCAACAAAACGATCTGGCGTTCTTTGGATTGAGAAATTGACCAATTAAGCCGTTCAAAATCTGCATGGATATCTGGTATGATCGTATACTTCATGTACTCTCCATTTCAGCTTAATAATTGATAATTTTATGAAAATCAGAACGTTCATCACCTCACCATAACTGTCGATATACCGCTGTGTGACGGCTAAAGATAAATATTCGAGTCAGAATGGAGTAAAATTTTAATCATAAACAAACGTTTTATCGTCGACTATCTCCAAAGGCACAACTTCATCTCGCTCAAACATTTTGATGACAGAATTCTTTACAAAATCTTTGTCACCCTTAGCAGTCGCCTCTGATCCGAGTAACTCTTGCAGTTTTTGCATATCGGCTTCTGTGTCACCCATTGGCCAAAGAGCAGAACTAGCCAGTTTTCTCTTCCAAGTCATCAAGCTATGAAGTAGCAAATCGAAGGATTTTTCTTCGTATTCTGGATGCACTGATAACGGCACGTGAACTGTTACAGGTTTTGTCTGTCCAATGCGATGAACCCGATCATTACACTGTTCTTCAACGGCGGGATTCCACCATCTGGATAAATGTATGACATGAGTAGCAGCAGTTAACGTCAAACCAGTTCCTGCAGCCTTTGGGCCTAGCACTAAAACATCAAAACCACGATCGTTTTTCAAATGACTTTGAAACCGGTTAACTATTTTTTGCCGTTGTTTAATCGGTGTTTTGCCATTTATTAGGTCTACGTTTGCTAAATCGTACCTAGCCTTTAGTAGCTCAATGAACCGATACTGCATTTGTATATGTTCTATAAAAACTAAGGCTCTCTCGTTTTTTGAATGGATACGATCAAGAATTTCAAAAGTAGATTTTAGTCGAGCAGACAAGCTTATATAATCATCAGCGATAAGATCTGCCGAGATATTGGGATGTACCGATACAGATCTAATATGATGCAGCATTTTAAGGGCTGCACCTTTTTTTCCAGTTACTAGTTTGGCCCTAGCTTCTTCATATGAAGTAGCTTGTTGTTCTGACATAGCCTCAGCGTGCAAAATTCTTTTCTTTTTGGGAAGTTCTGTTGCAACGTCATCCTTTAATCGACGGATTGCCATTGGAGGCAAACCATCAACATCTTCAAAAATTAGTTCATACAGCATTTGCATCTTGTCTTGATTTGGTTCTGAAAACTCTTGTCTAAACTTACTAAGTGGAATTAATCGACCAGGGGATATCTGATCTAGTATCGCCCAAAGATCACTTGTGGAATTTTCAATTGGCGTTCCCGTCAAGCCAATTCGGAAGTCCGCTTGCATAGCTGTACCAGCGACAGCCCGCAAAGATCCTGGGTTTTTCATGGCCTGGATTTCGTCAAAAACCGCTACTGAGAAAGGGATACGACCTAATGAATGTTGGTAATTTGTCAGTGTCGTGTAAGTCGTCAAAACCCAAAATGTATGGCCTTGCCCCTGTTTGGTGGCTTCAATCAAGAAATCAAGATCTAATAAATCTTCACCAGTTTTAGTATCTAAACCACTAGCTCCAATACGTTTTCTGGCACTCGTTGCGGTGCCATAGAGTCTCACCAACTGGCCAAGACCTCCACTGCTCATATGGTTTTCTACTTCTTGTTCCCAATTTACTAAAAGCGAGGTTGGAGCAACAATCAAAACCGGACCTTTTGCCTTGGCTTCCTTATCACTACTTAATTGCGCTCTCATCCAGGCCAAAAATGAAAGTGTTTGCAGGGTCTTTCCCAGTCCCTGCTCATCTGCATTCAAAACTCCCGGCAAACCGGCTCCCCAAGCATTTATCTGCCAATCCAAACTATCTTCCTGATGCGGTCTCAGCTGCGTTGTAATATTTTTTGGTGCAGCCATCGGAATTGTAACCGATCTGGGACTAATCTCTGCTCTCCATTTCAATTGCTCAAAATTATTTTCAACATCTAAGATTATGGGCCCATCTGGTGTATCTCCACCTGAAACTTCTGAAGGCTCAGCGGGATAAGTCTCTGTATCTTCCTTTGAGGCCAATAGCGCATTTATTGCTTCAATGCTTGCTTCAGATGCTGGTATTTCGTTACCACGAAAAACAATAATATCTTTTCCTAAATCAACCGCTGTCTTTAATTTTGACTGAACCTCCTCTAGATCATTGATTGGTAGATCTTTTAAGAAGTCTCGTTGAGGTTCATCAAAAATCTCAGGTAGCCAAGTTGTTGCAGATCCATCACCTCCAGGTAGTGAATTACCCATATAAACTGTCTTACCAGTGACACGTTCAGAATATTCTGCCGTCTCAATAAAAACGGGAAATGAGGCCTGCTCAATTGTTTCTTCTTTTTGGGCATCCGACAATCCGTCTAACGCACCGTTCTTACTCAGATAACTTTCAATTTCTTCATTAATTTTTAAGCGGGGGTTTTTGATAAACTCCCGTCTTTCTTCAATAGAAGCCGATTGCATATTCGCCATAACATCAAGTGCTGGCTTGGAAGATGGCTCTACCACCATGTAGCTTCCATCACCAATCTTATAAGCGCTCAAAGAACCTTTACGCTCAAACCGATCTTGAAAGTTTTGTAGTTCATCTTGATCGAGCTCACTCATGGCAACAGTTACTGTTGTTTCCGAGCTAATTAACTGATCGTCAATATGTTGGTTTGAAAATGGAATAACTTCAAAGTTTCCAGTGGTTTCATCCTGATCTGGCACAATTGAGAAACCATCTGAAATCTTTACCTTCAGATTTGATAAAAATTGACTCATTTCGACCGAACTAGTCGAGCTGTGTGCTGTATCAAAATCCGGCTCAAGTGCTTTTCGAAACTTAGCCATTTGGTGCCAATGATGCTCTAAAGACTTCTGCACTAACTCTGTCTCAGCTAAATCTATAGCCTGAAGCAACCAAAATGGAATCCGCCTCAAGCCTTCAGAGGTTTGCAGTATAGCACCTATTCTTTTTGGGTTCTGCTTTTGGCCATTTAATGACCAGATATATTGTAATTGAAAATTATCATTACCAGGAATTGAAACAACGTCAGTTTCTAAGGTGAGGTGACTGATAGGTGGCAGGCCTAATTTTTTTGCAGTTTGAGACGAAATTGACGCAGCTACCTCGTGCGAAAATTGAATCCTATCCTCGCTTATATCCAACTGAGATTGAATGTTATCGGCGCAAAACTTTAGATCCGCTATTGCTAAAGCAAGGTATTGATCCTCTTTACTTAACTGTGACAGGCTAGTTTGAATAGTGCTACTGAGAAAAAACTTTAGAACTCCTTTACGGGTCCCCAAAAAATTAATGATTACGCCTTGATTGGAGTAACTGAACTCTATTTGCATGAATTGTGCTCACTTATAAGAATTGATCGATACTTACCTTATTTGCCCGCAAGTTTTGTAAGAAATTCTCGAAAGCGTTAATATCTGTTCGGGTCAAATTCTGCTCACCTTCTTTTATTTTAATAAGCGCAGCTTTAGCATTTGGCGAGATCGATATCCTATTTTGATTAGCTGCGTTGACTAATTCATCAATAATTGGCTGCCATAGTGTTAGTGCGCCATGTCCAGAAGTTGCTTTGAATATTGGTTTTAAAAATCTACTCAAATTTGGATAATCTTCAGCAAAAATCACACTCTCTGTAAATAAATTTTCAAATTCTTTTTTATTTGAAGTATTCAACGTTTGGCCTTTTTGTACCCTTCTTATTGAACTTCTCAAATTAAAAGATCTGTAATCATTTTCGCTAAATACCGATGCCAATTTATTGACTTCAGCAACCATCGAATTGTTATCGATATCGAAACTTTCGAGAGTTGGTCTACTGTGATGAATAGGCTCACTTTGACTGGCCTGTGCCGTCTGTGAGCCTTGCGCTCTTGGTGTTGGACTGTACGCCGCCTCGACGTTTTGGTTAGACCTGTTTCCAAAACTTCGTCTCACCAGAGCGGGTTCAAACTGGCCGTCGGTAGCGGGGTTTCGCTGTTCCATACTTCGGCTTGAAAAACTGCGGCTTGGATCATCCCAATTCACAGGGGTGTAGGTCGAATTTGGCACTGTGGCATAAATTTTTTCCATTACCCAGCTCTGCCAAGATGGAATATGGCTGTGGCTTTTCGAAACCATGGATTTCCGCATAATATCGCTATCGCAACTATACCAAGACTTAAACAGCCTTGGCGCCGCCGGATCTGACATAGTCCAAACGTGGGTTTTAAAATTATGACAACCATCAACGAAGATTTTGTTTCCTATTCTTAAAAAAAGTAAGGAGGTTTCGGTCCCTTGTCGACCCGTTTGCCTTGCAAACCTAGTTTCTCCAAGATCCGATCTCCCAGAAGAAAAGTTTTGGCGTGCATAGCGTTCTGCTCGAGGCGAAAATGCCACCCAGGCTTGATCTATCATATCATCATTATACAGTTTGAGCCAGAAATCTCGCCTGGCAGCCCACATCTTTTCGTTTGTAGTCGAAGTAACAACTGAAGTGAAATAACGTAAATCTTCTTTTGTAAGCCAACTAAAAATTACATCTTTGTATTTTTGCGCTACCGAATTCCAACGCTCCGGGCGTATTCTCGGATCGTCGTAAAGAAGTGTCAATTTTTCCGTAATGTATTGGCGAAGACTTTCTGGCGGGGTCTCGTTAAGCCAATGGTTAATGAGGGATTCAACAACAATAACATTACCGGTTGTCTTAATTTTTCCTGGCTCAGGAGTCAGCCATTCGAACAGCTGTTCAATATTGTCTAGATTTTTAAGATCGGGAGCTAGTTTGGAAACATATGCTTCATGTGCATAATCCATTACACCAGAGGCAAATGGGTCATAAAGGCCAGCCTGCCTCAACGAGAACCAAGGGTTTTCAGATACTAACATAAAGTCCGCTATAGTTTCAGGAGCTTGCTGCGGTACGAGAAAATCAGGAAACTCTGACAATAAGCGTTTCCATTTTTGACCCAACAATTCAGTCTTGAACCTTAATATCTCTGCAAGTTTTTCGGTATTTTCAGAACCCAAAGAAAAAGTGGAAGTGTAGATGCGCATCAATGCGTTTACTACCGATGGCTTCGTCGTTGCTCTCAGTTCATTAAATGCAAAATCTGTTATAATCCTCACGTCAGATCTATTCTCATACCTTTCTAAAAAGGCAACACTGAAACCCGAAATTACAAAAGATGTTTTAACATCTTGCCAGGCCTCTTTAGTAATAATGTCAGATAATTGTCCTAAAATTTTTTCATGATCTTCTTCTCGTGCCTCAGGATTTATATCTGGCCAGCGAACAAAAATTCGATTGATCGCTCCCTCCACACCGTTGGTATTTAGTACAGATGACGGCATTGCTGGTTGACTGCGGCGAAGTAATACATCGTTAAGTGGCATCACTTGACCTCCTCAAGAAGGATTTCAAGATCACTTTTGATCCGCTGTTGAATAATATTGATCTGATCTCTGCTTACTGGAGTGAACATAATCAATCGTAGATCAATACGACGATTTTCAGCCTTCATCTTGGGGTCGATATTGACAGGGCGCATATCCCCATATCCTGCGATTGATATTACAGGCTGCCCTTTCAAATTTTGATAGGATAGCAGGTTAGGCTTAGCGTCTTTCATTGCAAAAAATGCTGAAGTCGCTCTTTTAGCAGACAACTCAATATTCCTATCTCTGCCATCTGCTCCTACGAACCTACTGTTATCGGTATGGCCTTCGATCTGTATTGCTTCGAGTAGTATACCAGTTGGATTGCAGGACTTATAGTCAGGCTCTTTTGAGTTTATCGTAAAGCACTCAATTGCATCTGTAACAAGAGCTGCAACCTTCTCAACAATCTTTCTTTTTGAAAAGCTTAATTGGCTAGATCCAGATGTGAACAAGCCGTCACCTTTAAATCTCAAAGCATCATTCTCTGGACTTACTTCTACTAGGATATCCGGAAATTCTATTCTTAGTTTTCTTTCAATTTCAGATAAGATCGCCGACCGCCGAAATTGTGACTCAATTAAATAAGCTTCTAACGGATCATCTTTTAATCTAGCCATAAGCTCTTTTATCTGACGCTCCAATTTAGAAATTTCTTGATCTTTTTCAGATACTTTTTCCTTCAGATTTTCAATTATTTGTCTTAGATTAATAATTATGCCGTCCTTTTGTTCGAGCAATACATCCTTTCGATCAATTACATTTAACAGATCATTAATTTCATCGTTAAGTTCCTGGATCTGATCCCTCAAAATTTTGTTTTCTAGATTTAAATCTTTAATTTCTTGTGTTGCTTGCGCTAAATTTCTCAGCAACAAGGCAACCTCTTCTACAAGATCGGAAATACGACGGTTAGCAAAATCAATCTCACGCTCTAAACGGAAATTCTCTGTAGTGAGCTCAATATTTTTGTTTGTTAAATTTGAATTCTCTAGCTCAAGTTTTTTTATTAACGTTTCTAGCTTATCGATCTCTATGTTTAAGCGCTTCACCTCCTCGATCAAACCATTACGCTCTAAAACAACTTCCTCATAGACCGAACGTGGTACATTATCTTCATCCGTAAATTGTACGGCGAAGAATGCCAGCAAAATCATAACAATAAACAAAAATGAAACGGTCATATCCGTCATCGGAACAAAGACAGACTCCTCTTCGTCTTCCTCTCTGCGTTTTCGTCCAATGGACCTCATCTACGCTGAACTCCAGATTCTGGAATAAATTGCTCTGCATGCTCTACGACCTCACGCATTTTGTCCAAGGCAGGAGTTAAGCGTTCTGTAAGGTCTCTTGCGTGAAGTTTCATCTCTTCAAGCTGGCTTTCAACATGCTCGGCATAAGTTTCAAATGCTACACCTAGTTTTTCGTCCAGCTCGTCCAGACGGTCACCTTGACCTCTAAATTCTTCGATAACATCTTGCATTCCTTGCAGCGCATTCTCCAGTGCGGACTGTTCACCCCTGATTATTTCTACGGCGGAATTCAATGCATTTTCACTGGATGCCATCAGCTGCTTTATACCCTCCGTCAGGGTATCATTAACATTCGCTGTAGAGTGCTCTAAATCACTAATAGACCCAGCAATAAGCTCAATAGAGCGGTTGATGGGTGACGTTACTTTTGAGAAATCTTGCGCAGATTTTTCAAAAGACGAAGCTGCTTTTTGCGTCGCATCTGCGCCAATTTTAACACTTTCTGACATTATCTTAAATTGGGCGCCGCTTTCTGAAATATCAGAACTTAGAATGGCTATTTTTGCCTGCAAATCGTTTAATGGAGCAATGAGCGTATCAGACAGGGAATTTGCTTGTTCTGAGATTTGATTTGCAGTTTGGCCAAAGCTATTCGCAAGCGCCTCCCCGGTATCAAGCATACGTCCCTTGGTGGTTTCCTGAACCTCATCTATCATTTGTTTAAGAGCCAGTACCGAAGATGAAAGTTCAGCACCTATATTAGCAGAACTTTGGTCTATTTTATCTCCAGCAGCCTGAATGCTTATTGAGGCACTTTCCAAGGCTCCGCTTACATCTTTTGAAAACTTTTCAGATAAATCACTGACCATCCCTCCGACACCCTCAGTTCCTACTTCAGTAACTTTAGAAATTAACGGAGACATTGCGTCAGAAATCGATTGTGCAATCGTTATTGGTAGATCCTCTTTGAGCGGCCGACCTAACTCAGCAACGAGTTCCAAACCAATAGTTCTAAAATGCTCTTTTTGTTCTTTGATCGCTGCAAGTTGATCCGTTGCTATATCTTCTAGAGATATAAATTTCAGAAGAAATTCAGTATGGTTGGCCAATTCATGTAATCTATTCTCAATCTGAGAGACACCAAGACGAAGTCTAATAGTAAAAATTATTGAACAGGCCAATCCGGTTAACGACATAATGAACTTTGCCGAGGCTGTTTCCAACAAGGTTTGAAGGCTATCCTTGAGTTGTGCAGCATCCATTCCAGTAACCTTTAAGCTATCCAACGCAGCTACTAGGCCCAAGAACGTGAGAAACAAACCAATTGTAACGAATAAACCAGGTAAGATTTTCCAGAACCCAGGTGTGAAATTAAGGTCTTCAGCATTGAAAAACGTCGCCGGCCTCACAGAATTTCGAAGGTGACAGCTATCGCCCTCTCCATATAATACAAGCGTTTCTTTATATTCCAGCCAACCACGTGCCAATTCATCATAAGCGTTTTGCCCCCAACGCTTTCTAACTTCTATGTCAATATCTGTTATGTTCTGCGTAAATTCTTGGGGGGTTTCGTAACTTTTTATAAGTTTATAAAGCCACAAAATGGCTTGGCTTTTTCGTCTTACTTGAAACGAATAAATAAGTACTCCAATAATCAGGAAGACAAAAAGTAATGCTGCAACAAAACCAGGCGCAGCACCTTTTTCTGATGACAACGTATCAAGGTTACTTTCGGTTAAAACACCAGCCAACCACAAAATTGCTTTCTTCACAGGCAAACCAATAGCTTGAATGAATTCCATTAGTGCACCTACCATCTTTCCTATTACTTGACTCAAATATTTCATAATGAGACGCTTGTCATCAGCCAAAGCGAAATTTCTTAGGACAGAGCACACACCACAAATGGAATTCAGAATAGCAGAAACATTTCAAAAGAGCCTTGAGAACTTGACTAACCAAGAGCAAAAAATCGTTAAGGCCAAAGCTTTTGATATTCAATTGAACATCTCAGGTAATTCAAACCAATTTCATAGGTTAGATCGAGCAAAAGATAATAATTTTTGGTCTGTTAGAGTGAACTCAGATATTCGTATAATTGCGCATAAATCTGGCAAATCAGTAATGCTGACATACGTTGATCATCACGATGATGCTTACAAATGGGCCGCTAATAGGGTCATCCGAAAACATCCCAAAACCGGAGCCGCTCAAATTATTGAGGTCAAGGAGTCCAGTAAAGATACTAATATCTGGGGTACTTCATCAGCCACTCTTGCACCTGATAAGTTATTTGCCGAACTTGATGAAGAACAATTAGCTGCAATTGGTGTCCCAGAAGAGTTCGTTTTTCATGTACAAACTTGCGATGAATCTATGTTTTTTGAACTCACTGAAAAACTTCCAGCAGAGGCATCAGAAAAGCTGATTGAATATGCGGCAGGAGGAATTTCTGAAGACGATTTAGTTCTACCGACACCCACATCCCAAGACATCGAATTGGAGGATGAATTGGGTTTGAACCATCCGGATGCAAGAAGGCGATTTGCTTTGGTATCAGACGAGGCTGGTTTACATGCAGCGCTTGATTTTCCGTGGCATAAATGGACCGTCTTTTTACATCCAGAGCAAAAGAAGTTCACAGAGCTATCATACAATGGATCAGCACGTGTCTCTGGATCAGCAGGCACGGGAAAAACAATAGTTGCACTTCATCGAGCTGCCTATCTGCACAAACAAGATCCAACAAAAAAAATACTTCTCTGCACTTTTACAAAAACTCTTGCAGCTGCACTACAGCAGAAACTTGAGATACTTTTAGCAAAAGACCCATTAGCATTAGATAAAATAGATGTATTTCATTTGGAGGGCCTTGCCTCTGCACATTTGAAAAGAAATGGGCAAAACCCTAACATTGTGTCCAAAACTCAGCTTGTGAACTTTCTTCAGAGATCTGCTCAGTCAGCCGAAGTCACGAATTATGAAAACGGTTTTCTGTTGTCCGAATGGGACAACGTAATTGATGATTGGGGTATTGAAACATTACAAGAATACACGGACCTTTCTCGTTTAGGTCGAAAGTCAAAACTTGGCATCAATCAACGAAAAGACTTATGGCTAATCTTTGAAGAAACTAAGCTGCTTTTGAAAAAGCGTAAGTTAACCACATGGTCACGCATCTTTAGGGAGTTAAACTTAGCACATAATAAAGTTGCCCAATACGATCACGTAATTGTTGATGAGGCTCAGGATATTTCTTCTGCCGAGCTCTCTTTTTTGGCTAGACATTACGGCAAAAAGTCCAATGGATTGTTCTTTGCAGGCGATATCGGACAAAGAATTTTCCGAGCGCCATTCTCGTGGAGTTCGCTTGGCGTGGACGTCAGGGGGAAATCAAATATCCTGAAGGTCAATTACAGAACTTCCCAGCAGATTAGAGCGCAAGCGGACCTGTTATTACCAAAGAAAATTAAAGATGGTGATAACCAGGCAGAAGATAGATCAGGTACAATATCAATTTTCAGAGGTGAACTACCAAGAATTATTCTAAATGACGATGAGGTAAGCGAGGCACAAATTGTTTCAGATTGGATAGAAAAACAAATTTCTGAAGGTATAGCTCCTACAGAAATTGGGGTGTTTGTTAGGACAGAGCATCAATATAAAAGAGCTCTGAACGCTATTAAAAAAAGTGGAAACACTGGGGTCGTCCTGAACTATAAATTAGACGGTGATGATAGCTCAATAAACTATGGCACGATGCATCTAGCTAAAGGCTTAGAATTTAGATCGGTTGCGGTGATAGCTTGTGATCAGGATGCTTTACCACTGCATGAAAGGATGCGGCTATTTACCGAGAAAGCAGACATTGAAGAGATAGAAAGAACTGAGCGGCAGCTTCTTTATGTAGCCTGTACTCGAGCTCGAGAAAGTTTATTGGTAACGGGTGTCGGAGCTGGCAGCAAATACCTCTATGATCTTGCATAAAATACTGAAAGGTCATGAGCCGTCCCAAAATTCTCGAAACAACCAGCTATAACCGAATAGATTGCGTTTTTATTACCACTGCTGAAAGATCGTCATTGCTGCCAGATTTTTTTGCTATCGAGCACAGTTTTTTACTAAAGCTTGAATGTTTAGATTGGATGGCCATTTTTATTTGTTCTTCATCTGCCCAATTACTCACACCGTCTGATGTTAGTATAAATACATCTCCAATTTTAAATTTTCGTTGCAATATTATGGGCTTTGGGTTTGTTATCCCTCCACCCAGACACTGTTCAATTACATTAGAGTGCGTTCTTGATGATTTCACGTCCTCGGTTAAATTAACTAGCTTCTCACCGTTCAAATGGTAGCAAACGCTGTCTCCCAAACTAAAAATTGTGACCAGGTTATTGGTTAAAATTAATCCAACCACCGTTGCACCTAGAGGGCGTAATGAACCTGACCCAATATTCACCAATTTGTCATGTGTTACAGAAATCGCAGATAATATGTCAAAATTATCCTGGTTTTGGAATAACTCAAAAATGCTATCTACGGCAAATCGACTTGCGATTTCTCCATCATCGTGTCCACCAATTCCATCACTTAACAAAAATAGTTCAGATTTTTGTTCACACAGATAATTTAACGAGAGCTCTGTGACGCCCCCTGCTCCACCCCGCCAGCTTCCTATGCCAATACAGTCTTGATTGATGGATCTGCGCAAGCCCTGCTGCGTGTACGCATCTATGGACAGGCTTAATTGGTCCATGCCAGCCGCTTTTTACGCTGGTCGGTAAGTTTATTAAGCTTTTGCCGAAATTCGTCAGTGTCGTGCGGTCTTAGATTTGGGTTAAACGACAATGCAGATTTAATGAGATTCACAATCGCTTCATCAAGTTTAGGCGCTATTTCAGCATCTAAAATTTCCAATGCTTCTTCTGATGAATCTACTGATCGATCCGCCATTAGTTCAATAGTTACTATAGCCCAAGCGAATAAATCCCATGTTTTTTGATGAGAAATTTCTTTTTTACCTTGCGCTGAAGATGCGATGAATTCAGGCCGATACGGCCGTGTTCTCAGGCCGACCACTGTATGTTCACTCTCTTTGATTGTATCACGTGAGAAAGTTTTAGATGTACCAAAATCGCACAACAACGGCACAAAGTTGGCACTTTCAGCCTCGTTATCTACCCAATCTAAAAGTATATTTCCTGGCTTAATGTCCCGATGAAGAATGTTATTTGCATGCGCATGAGCAATTCCATCTAAAATACCATGAATTATTTGATGTTCATCAAGCCAAACATCCGTTTCTGTATCTAAATTATCT
>Ga0206130_10007158_pt1 | contig 12456 bp, 9 predicted proteins | sample Helgoland_Spring_9_FD_148637 | JGI IMG/M metagenome (GOLD analysis project Ga0206130, IMG submission 148637) | Pelagic subsurface seawater microbial communities from Kabeltonne, Helgoland, North Sea - Helgoland_Spring_Bloom_20160512_1 | ecosystem: Environmental > Aquatic > Marine > Epipelagic ... | reverse complement strand
TCCGAGCCCAGACGCCACCCACGGCCGACGCTGATGCTTCGACCCGCATCCGGCTGGCGTACTACGAACACATCGGCGAGGGCCCCGGCCCGACCATCACCGTGATCGAGGACATCGACGAGATCCCGGGCTACGGCGCGTGGTGGGGCGAGGTCAACACCAACATCCACAAAGGCCTGGGTTCCCTGGGTGTGGTCACCAATGGCAGCATCCGCGATCTTCCCGACTCGGCCGAAGGGTTCCAACTGTTGGCCGGTATGCCTGGCCCGTCGCATGCCTGGGTCCGGATGGAGGAGTACAACGTGCCGGTCGAGGTGCTGGGTATGCATGTCGAACCTGGCGACCTGATCCATGCCGATCAGCACGGTGCTGTGGTGATCCCTATCGAGGTCGCTGACCAGGTGCCCCAGGCCGCAGCCGACATTGCAGCCAAGGAAGCCGTGTTGATCAACGCCAGCCAGCAGCCCGGCTTCAACGCCGCGAAGCTTTATGAACTGATGGGTGTCGATCCCGGCCACTGAATCCGGATTCGTGGTCAACCATGACGCGCGCACAGCCGAGATACGGAGCGACTAGGAATAGGACCTAGGTCCCTAGTCGGCGTCGAATATTGGGAGCTTGATGAACACCGATGCCACGGCAAGTTACCGCGTGCAATCGAACCGGAGAGTCAGATGGCCGAGAGTTCGCACGTGGAGACTCAGGGGCACCCTGGGGCCCTAGCGCTGATGACCTTGGGAGCGCTGGGGGTCGTGTTTGGCGACATCGGCACCAGCCCGCTGTACGCATTTCGAGAAGCGTTCGAAGTTGCTGATCTCGAGGTCACTCGTGATGCCGTGTTCGGTGTTCTGTCACTGATCTTCTGGGCGTTGATTCTTGTCGTGACGATCAAGTACCTGATCTTTGTGATGCGGGCCGACAACGATGGCGAGGGCGGCATTCTTGCGTTGACCGCGCTGATAATGCAGAAGGCATCGCCATCGAGAGTGCGCTTGTTGCTCATCGGCGTTGGCCTGTTTGGAACCGCGCTGCTGTACGGCGATGGAATGATCACACCTGCGATCTCGGTGTTATCGGCCGTCGAAGGTCTCGAAGTCGCGGCGCCGTCGATAGCTGATGGGCCGTGGGTACTCGTGATTGCTTCGGCGATTCTGGTGTTTTTGTTCGCCAACCAACATCGTGGCACCGAGGTTCTCGGTGCATTGTTTGGCCCGATCATGGTTGTGTGGTTCGGCCTCTTGGGGGTTCTGGGGGTTGCCCAAATTATGGGCGAGCCGGGCGTGCTGCAAGCCATCAACCCGATCTGGGCTGTTCGATTCGTGGCTGACGACTTGCGGTATGTGTTCTTGGCATTGGGTGGCGTTTTCCTGGTCGTTACCGGTAGCGAGGCGCTGTATGCAGATATGGGCCACTTTGGGGTGCGGCCGATTCGTCTTGGCTGGTTTGGGTTGGTCTTGCCAGCTCTCGTGCTCAACTACTTCGGGCAAGGCGCGTTGCTCCTCAGCAAACCCGAAGCCATAGAGAACCCGTTCTATGAATTGGCACCCTCGTGGGGTGTCATACCGCTCGTGGTCCTAGCCACGATGGCCACCGTGATTGCTTCACAAGCCCTGATATCCGGCGCGTATTCTTTGACGTCCCAGGCGATCCAACTCGGGTATTTGCCCCGGACTCACATCGATCACACATCACCGCGGCATTTCGGCCAGATCTATGTTTCGTCGATCAACTGGGTTCTGATGTTCGCGGCGATCGGTCTGGTCTGGTCGTTTGGTTCGTCGAGCAATCTGGCCGCGGCCTATGGCGTTGGTGTGGCCACCGACATGGTGATCACCACCATGCTGTTGTTCCTTGTGATGCGAGATAGGTGGTCGTGGACGAAACCCCGGGCCATCGCGCTGACCGCCGTGTTCATCATTGTTGACCTGATCTTCTTCGGTTCAAACATCATCAAGGTGCCTGCTGGTGGTTGGTTCCCTCTGGTGATCGGCGTCCTTGGTTTCATCTTGATGACGACCTGGAAGCGAGGTCGTGAACTCTTGGCGGCGCGCATGAGAACCAATCGGGTGCCGGTCGAGACGTTCATCAAGTCGATTGCAAAGAGTGAACCCCAGCGGGTGTCAGGCACCGGTGTGTATCTGTCGGCTGATCCTGAGTCCATTCCGAGCACCCTGCTCACGAATCTTCGACATCACGAAGTCCTTCATGAAGCAGTGGTGCTGGTATCTGTGGACTTCGACGAGCGAGCCCGCTTGCCCGAGGCTCGGCGTCACGACGTGGAAATTTTGGGCGAAGGGTTCTTCCGGGTCGTGGTGCACTATGGCTTCATGGGGGTGCCGGATGTGCCGACCGCATTGACGAACATTGTGTCTCCTGGATTCGAGTTCAGCCCCGACAATGCCACCTACTTCATCGGCCGCGAACGAGTGCTCGCCACCGAGCTGCCAGGAATGGCGCTGTGGCGAGAACATCTCTTTGCCTTCACCCATCGAAACGCTTCAGACGCAGCCGCCTACTTTGGACTCCCTCACGATCGAGTGGTCGAAGTGGGTATCCAGATCGCCATCTAGGCAGCCCATGCAACGTCTGACAAATGCGCCACGTTGGTGGCGCTGCTGATGGCAGGGTGCACATCGGAGTTCGATAGTGATCGTGTGGCCGGTGTGTTCGTGGGCAGGCACGTGGTCGTAGTCGAGTAATTCGCCGCGTCCGCAGTCGGCGCACGTTTGGTCTCGTTCTTTGACGAGGCGACGTTGGCGGCGAGTCGGGTGTCGGCGGCGGTGGGAGTCGCAGCGTGAAGGTGATGATGCAGTCGGGTTCGGTGCGCCAGTTCGTAGTGCGATTGCGCCCACGTCTCAACAATGCCATCAAGCCGATCGGTGAGTGACTCAGACGCTCGCGGACGCGTGCGGTGACCGAAGACGGGCATGCCGCTGCGGTGAAGCCGGCGGTGCTCATGAACTGAGCGTTAGTTTCTTGCTCACTCTTTCGAGGCGCAAGGCGAAGTGTGCAGGTCGAGCTTCGCTCGACCAATTGTAAATCAGGGGTGTGACAATTTCGAGAGCGACCGGGCAGCCGGGTCAAAGAAACCCAAAGAAATTACTTCCAACCACGCGTCCGATGGCGTGCTCACATATATTCAGCCGATGGAGGCGGTGCAGGACGCAGTTAGACGCGGATGTTTGAAATGCCAGAAACCCAGAAACGACGAACAGCGCCAAGCCTTAGCCCAGCAGTCTGCTTAGTGCTGGGTTCGAGTTGCGGTAGCTGACGATGGCGATGTCCAAGTCGATGTCGGCATAGAGGTTGCATGCTCGTTCGATGGCGTCGACGATCCATGTGATGGGGTTATGGAAGACGCCGCCGCCAACGAGTGTGAGCCACACGGTGTTGTTGCCGGAGCGTGCCGCGTTGATCGCTCCAGCGGCGAGTGTTGCCTCGTACGACGAGTTGAGAACCATGCGAGCGAGCGGCGCGACTTGGTCCGTGTCGACCGACGAGTAGCCAAGTGGTAGCGCGCTGCAATATGCCTGGGTAACAGTGTGGCCGGCGCCTGCAAGCGTCACCTCGGTGTCGGCGTGGATGCCGATCGCTAGTTCGTCGTGGGCCTCGGGCACATCGTCGGGAACCGCACCGGTCAAGAGCGCATAACCATTACGCATCTCCCAGAAGTGGCCATAGCCGTTGTGGTCTGAACGATTGCCGAGGTCCTTGCCAACCGCGGCCAGCGTGTCGACTTGATCTTCTGTCGACTGGGCGAACCAGTTCCGCTGCAAGGTGCCAGCGGCACATGCGATAGCGCATGCTGGTCCTTGGGTGTGGTCGTACTCGTAGATGGTGATGCCGTTGGCGGGGGTTGCGTCGGGCGACGCCATCTCCAGCAGATTGCATTGGGACGCGACCTGAAACAGCGCGCCCGCATTCGCCGGGTCGATATGAAGCGCCTGGGCATCGGCTACAACCTCGCGGATCCTCAGCGAACCCGGCACCTGGTCTGCCACAGCATCAGCCTCGTCTCGTAACTCATCGAGCGTGGGCACCGAGAGCGTGCCGCTCCTGAACGTGCGGCCATTCCCGCCCGAGTGCATGTGGCCGCCATCGATCGTGATGTGACGATCGATGTTCTCGCTCGATTCTTCGAAGCCAAATACGTCACCAAACCAGGTCATGAGCCAACCATGCCACAGTCCAGCAGTTACGAGAACCTGGCTTCGAGGTCGTTGATTTCGGGCAAGCCGATCAGGTCGGTGAATTCGTCGAAGCTCATGAGCTCGGACACAAACGGAGTGGGTGTGCCGGCTTCCTTGAGCTGGGCAAGCGCCTGTTGCATGGCAGCGGTGGCGGCGAGCAGCGTCATGATCGGCATCAAAATGATCGAATAGCCGAGGGATGCGATCTCGTCGTAGCTGAGCGGCGGTGTCTTGCCGCCCTCGACCCAGTTGAACAACAACGGCATGCCACTGAATTCGGCGGCGACTCGTTCGATCTCGTCCTCGCCTTGGAGAGCCTCGACGAAAAGCACATCGGCGCCGGCCTCGGCACAGGCTGATGCCCGGCGGATGGCCTCGTCGAGACCGTGTTCGGCACGAGAGTCGGTACGGGCGATGATCACGAAGTCCTCATCGGTCCGTGCAGCTGCGGCAGCGGCAACCTTGGCGGTCATGACATTGGCGTCGACAACCTGCTTGTTCTCCATATGGCCGCACTTCTTGGGCAGGATCTGATCCTCGATATGCATGCCAGCGATGCCGGCCCGTTCGTATTGCTGCACGGTGCGGATCACATTGATCTGGTTGCCGTAGCCGGTGTCGGCATCTGCAACCACAGGGAGGTCGACCGCCGAGGTGATACGTCGGGCGTTGTCGACCATTTCGGTCATGCCCAGCAGCCCGACGTCAGGACGACCGAGCAACGATGCCGTTGTGCCGAAGCCGGTCATGTACACAGCACTGAAGTCGGCCTGTTCGATCAGCCGGGCACCGAGGGCGTCGTAACAACCTGGCAACACGAGCGGTTGTTTTGTTTCCTGCCCAGTAACAAGGAGTGCTCGTAGTGCGGCGGGGCCGCTTGCTTGTGCTCGCAACAGTGGTGCCATGTGCGAACTCTAACGGTGCAGCAAAAATGCGGTTGGAAATCGCATCGCCTCGTAGCGAGCGCCCGCAACACTCCACGCCTCCACCTAGGCTCGGCGATATGGAGCCCGAGTCCTTCATGACTCGCTGACGGCTTCGAGTCGGTGGCCCCGTGCTCTCACGCAGTCGAGAGCGATGGGTGGGTGATCCTGAACGAACCACGGTCGGGCCACTGCGCTGCTATTCGCCCGTGAAACGGCGAAGGTCCTCGCCGTGGACCGAGTCCTGGCGTCGGCACAAGAGACCGTTGACCTGATCGCCTCGGAGGGCGGGACCGCCGTCGCGCTAGAGGCTGATATGTGCGACGGTGAACAGGCTCCCAGCATCACGTAGCTTCGCGGATCAGGCCTTCCTGGGCGATGGTGGCGATGTGGGTGCCGTCGGCGGCGAAGACATGGCCGGTGCTCAGGCCTCGGGTGCGGAGGATGCCGTGGCCGTCCATGTCGAAGAGCAGCCAGTCGTTGGCATTGACCGGGCGATGGAACCACATGGCGTGATCCAGGCTGGCGGTCATGTACGTCTCGTCCCAGGATTCGTGGTCTTCGGGCATGCCCTTCGGGTGTGCATGGGCAACTGCTTCCATCGCGTTGCTGTCGCTGAGATAGGCCAGCGCACACAGGTGAATCCGAGGGTCGTCGCTGAGAACGCCCGGGTAACGCGCCCACACAAGTGACCGCGGTTGGTTGCCTTCGAGCTCTACATCGCAACGGTCGACGCCAGCGCCCTCACGGTATGACTCGATCGTGGTTGGATCGGGTGCGTCGGTGGGGAAGATGGCTGTCTGGGTTTCGACACCTTCTTCATGTCGCTGGAATGAACACGACAGGTTGAAGATTGCGCCGCCGCTCTGGCGAGCCACGACACGACGGGTCGAGAATGAACGACCGTTGCGGATGCGATCGACTTCGTACCGAACTGGCTCAGCCGGATTGCCGCCAAGGATGAAATAGCTGTGCATCGAGTGCAGTACATGTTCGTCGGCAACGGTCTGGGTGGCGGCCCACAGTGCCTGGGCAATGACCAGTCCGCCGAAGATGCGGCCCCACGGATAGTCGGGGCTCTGGCCGACCCATACGTCGGGCCCATGGGTTTCGAGGTCGAAGACGCAACTGACGTCGGCAGGCTCTTGCTGTTCGCTCACAGTTGTGAAGCTACCTTGCTGTGTATGCCGATCACGCTTGCAGCCATAACCATTCCCCCTTCATGACCATCACGCTTGACGACTTCGAAGTGTTTTGCCGACGTTCATTCGACGGCGTCTTGGCGGTAGTAGACCGGCTTGGTGATGAGCTGATCAATCAGCACCCGCCTCACACCGGTGGCAGCACACCGTATGCACTCGTTACCCACATCTTGGGCGCGTGCGAATGGTGGGTCGGGCACATGGTGGCTGGCGACGAATCGCATCGGGTGCGTTCCGACGAGTTCGCTGCATCGGGTTCTGTGGCTGAACTGCACGCCGCCATCGCCGACTGGCTTGCACTGCTCACTGATCGTCGCCCTGTACTCGCAGCAGCGACGGAACTAACCGAGATCCCAAAGACCCAGATACCGCTCGCAGGCGAGTGGACGGTCGGTGCGGCACTCATCCATGCATATGAGGAACTGGCCCAACACCTGGGCCATCTCGAAGTCACCGCCGACCTGCTGCTCGCGAATCGCTGACGAACGTTCGTGGACTGACGCCTGGTCCGGTAACTTCGTGCCATGACTGTTGCACTTATCACTGGCGCCAACTCGGGAATCGGACGCAGCGCCGCTGTAGATCTAGCTGCAAAGGGGTGGACGGTCTACGGATCGATGCGTAGCTCGGAAAAAGGCGAGAAGCTCGCGGCCATGTGTGCCGAGGCCGGGGTCGAAGTGCACCCGGTCATCTGCGATGTGACCGACACCGAATCGGTGAACCGTGCCGTGGCCGAGGTCATCGCCGCCGCCGGCCACATCGACGTGCTGGTGAACAACGCGGGCATTGGCGGTAACGGTGTGTGCGAAGAGACGTCGATCGACGAATACAAAGACGTCATGGACGTCAACCTCTACGGCGTGATCCGGGGCGTGCAGGCGGTACTGCCACACATGCGTGAACGGGGTACCGGATGCATCATCAATGTCTCATCGATCGCTGGTGTGATCGCTGCGCTCGCACAGTCGCCCTACGTTGCATCGAAGTGGGCACTCGAAGGACTGACCGAAGGACTCGCCCAAGAAGTTGTGTCCCATGGCATCCGGGTCGCACTCATCGAGCCAGGCATCGTGAAGACCGCGATCATGGCCAAGAACACCGCTGCGCCCAACGCCAGCGGGGCCTATGACCGGGCCTATCAGCGCATGTTCAACTTCTACACGACCGGCCTGGCAACGCCAGGTCAGCCGTCTGAAGTCGCTGAAGTCATTTACCAAGCCGCAACCGATGAGACACCAAAACTTCGGTACACCTGCGGCTGGGGTGGTTCTGAACTGGTGGCGGGAAAAGCCAAGATCAGCGATGAGGACTGGGTGGCACTCGGCGCAATCGAGAGCGACGCAGACTATGCCGCTCGATTCAAGGAACTCTTCGACCTCGATCTCGTGAGCTGATGTAACGAATTGGCATACCGGCTGTCTAGGTTGACGGACCGAGGTCGATGGACGCCCGCGCGAGCGCGGCCAGCTCACGGGAGAGTGGAATGAAGCGGCACTTGTGGGTACTCGTGGCCAGCGCGCTGGTGGCGACGTCGTGCGGCGGTGGCACAGCCACCCTGATCGAAGACTCGGCCGGCAGCGCCGGGCAACAGGTAGAGGAACCTACGCTCAACCAGGCCGAACCACCTGCCCCACCCGTGCCCACTGCTGTTACTGCCGCCGAGCCCACAGCAACGCCTGTCCCGCCGACGGCGGAACCCACGGCGGCCGATCAGCCGTTGTCGTTGTTGGACGGCTTCCGGGTCGGCGACTGTTTCAACAACGCTGGCACCGTCGACGGCGAAGATACGCCGACAAGCCCAGTCGACTGCAACGCCGAACATGAGTACGAGGTCTTTTACGTCGGTGAAACCGGCGACGGCCTTGACGCGCCACACCGCTTCGGTGTCGACTTCACCGATTCGTTGTTCAGCACTTCTTGTGCTCCGGCAACGATCGAGTTTGGCGGCGCACCATGGGACGTCTTGCCGTTCGGCACAAGAGTATGGACGCCACGTGAAGTCGATTGGGTTGCTGGCGATCGCACGTTTCTCTGCACTGCCGAGGCAGGTCTGCGAAACGAGAACCCGTTCAAGGTAGGGACGGCTGCCGGTGGCACGCTGGTGTCTGACGAAGGCGTGGTTGCCCGGGCCACGGTTGGGGTGCAACGCGATCTGTTCTTCTCATTCCAAAGAAGCAAGCTCTATCCGCTGACCGGCGGTGAATTCGAGCTGCCGAATCTGTCGCCAAGTGTCCTCACTGCCGGTTTTCTCTTCGGGTCACCACTCCAGGACAGCGAAGGCGACGGCAGCCGGACCTATGACTACAACTTCGACACCGGTGCCGTGACACAACTCGAGACCGGACTCGAAGGATGGGAACTTGCGAGCCCACTGTTCGTCCTTGATATCCCCGCGTTCGTGTTCGCCGGTCGCGAAACCAAGGCCGATGATTGGGACCTTTACCAGAGCCGAACCGGTCAGGAGCCGTTAAGGCTGACCGATGCTCCAGGCGATGATCACTGGCCGACCTTGACCCCCGACCAGTCACAGATTGTGTACCACTCGGCTGGCGATATTTGGAGTATGAATGTCGATGGCAGCAACAAGCGCCAGCTCACCACGGATCCTGCTGGCGACTTCGAGTCCGCAGTGTCGCCTGATGGCGCGAAGATCGTCTTCGCTTCGGACCGCTCCGGGAACGACGATATCTGGATCATGAACAGTGATGGTTCTGACCAGCAGAATCTCACCAACCATCCCGCCGCTGAAGCGTGGCCGTTCTTCAGCAGCGATGGCAATGTGATCTACTTCCAATCGGATCGCCTTGGCGTGCAGTCGAACATCATGATGATGGAACTCGACGGATCGAACCAGTCGTACTACTCGTTTGAGTTCATGACGAACGCAGCCCTTTTGCCCGATGCGATCACGACCCGATTCGCGGCTGAGCTGCCCACCAGCGCCGAGGTGTTCGCTCGCAAGGTTGATGGCATCGTGCCCGGCGTCGAAGGCGAACTGACTGAGGTCGAACACTCATCTGGCCGGTTAATTCCGTCGCTGCCAGCGGGGTGGGAGTATGAAGAGATTGACGGTGATGATCCAGCGTCGATGGTCGCGGCGCCAAGCCTCGCCGCGTTCAACGACACGTGGGATACCGATGGGGTCCTGATCACACTGATCGAAGCGTCGTCGGAAGTCGACGTGGTTGCTCGCGTCGATGCGGCCGCGGCAGCGAATGACAGCTCGTGTGATCTCGACGACCAGTCCACTTCGGTCACTGGGGAACTTGTGACTCTCGCACGGCGCTTTCGTTGCGGCACCGACAACATCGCATGGGTCGTCGGGGCATTTAACTCCGATACGAAGGTCGGAGTTCTCTTCGAAGGCCAATGGGACGCGAACCCAAGCGCCGAAGCCGACGAGGCCCTCATCAACGAGATCGGTGAGCTTCTCGTCTGGGGCTAACCATCCGGGGCGGTTCGGTCGACGCAGTACGGTGTGGGCATGGCCGATTCGTGCTGCGAGGGAAAGTCCGACGAACTCGTCGGGCTGCGAGAAAAGCAAGCACGGGTGTTGTGGATCGTTCTTGCGGTGAACGCCGTGCTTTTTGTCGCGGAGTTCGGTGTTGGTTGGGCCGCACATTCAACCGCGCTGCTGGCGGACTCGTTGGACATGTTGGGCGATGCACTTGTCTACGCATTCAGTCTGTGGGTGCTGCACCGAGGAACTCGATGGCGAGCGCGGGCTGCACTGAGCAAGGGTCTTGTCCAGGCGGCGTTTGGCATCTTCGTGCTTGGCCAGGCGGCATGGAAACTTGGCGGTAGTGCCGAAGTTGATGCGTCCGCAATGGGCGTGATGGGCATGTTGGCGCTCGCAGGTAATTCGTGGTGTTTCTATCTGCTGTGGAGTCACCGAAGCGATGATCTCAATATGCGATCCACCTGGTTGTGTTCACGCAACGACCTAGTCGCCAACACGGCGGTTCTGGGTGCAGCAGCTCTGGTCGCACTGTTAAATAGCAAATGGCCAGATGTGATCGTCGGTGTTGCAATCGCCGCACTCTTCCTTCGCACCGCGGTCACCGTGATAGGTGAAGCGCGTCGCGAGCTTGCCGAACACAAACGGGTGTCCGTCGGCGTCCAAGGCTGACGGGGTCGTGCTTGCTTGCGTCCAGCCGTTGTTGCTCAGGACCAGGTGATACGGCTGAGGTACAGGGTCGAACAGTAGAAGACGTCGCGGGCACCGCCGGCGGTGAGGAACATGCCGTTCGCGATGCGTGATCCGGTCGAGACACGGTCGATCAGCGCGCCACTGGTGATGTCGACCACGATGAGATCGTCGGAGCCGTCGGCGGTGAAGTCATTGATCACGAGTTCACCTGAATCGGGAAACACGATGGGTTGCATCGACGCTCGTGCGTCGAGTTGCCAGGCAACGTTGAGCTCGCCGCCGGCTGTGCTGACACCAGCGAGCCCGCCGTTTATCGAGTCCCACGTAATCGCCATCTGATGTTCGGGCACATGCACCGGGGGAGCGATGATGCCGCCGCCGGGCGTGCCGAACGGTTCGATTGACACGACATCGTGCGGGTCTTGAAGCGACATCCGTAGGAGTCTCTGGGCACCGGGCCATGGCGCATCGCGCCGCCATGACATCGCTCGGCCTGGGGGTTCGGGGTACCGGCCATTTGGCTCGACGTTGTGGATCATGCGCACCGACTCGATGTCGCCGCAGTCCATGATCCAGGCTGCGCCGTCGGACAGACAGGAATCCCACGCCAGACCCCATTGATCGCCAGCGGTTCGATAACGAGGCTGCCACTCGTCGACGGCCATGCCATCGGGGGTTACGTCGATGCGCCACAGGTGTTCGGTGCCGGGAACGTACACCCGGTCACCGGTAGCGGTGCGTTCAGCCGCGATACGTCCCATGGACCCTTCGGGTAGGAGGAGCGCGTCGCGAATCTCCAACGTGTCCGGGTCGAGGCGGGTGATCGTGGTGCCGCCCTGGCCCTCCAGACGGAGATCCTTGGTGATCAGTGATCCGTCGCTCAAGGACAACAACCCGTTGTGGGCCCGGTCGGCAGGCAAGGCCATCTCGGCCACGATGCTCAAGTCGTTCGGGTCAAGCCGATGCAGGTAACTGCCATTGATCGAATGGATGGACCCGTTCGCGTGCGCCAGGATCGCGCCACACCACACATGTTCGCCGCACGGCAGTTCGGGCGATGTCGCAACTGGCTCAAGTGTCTCGGGGTCGATGCGTTGCACCCAACCAAACGGGGGAGGCCCACTGAATGCAGCCATCGTGCCGCCGACGAACCATTCGCCGGGATCGCGCTCGATCACCATCACATTCCATCGACCGTTGTTGACGGTGGTGATCGACGCGGTACCGGTGGCAGCATCAAGCCGCCCTGGTGAGGCTTTCTGCCGTTGGTTGCCTCCACATTCAACTGGCCATGGGGATGGCCAATAACCGGGATGGTGTGCCTCTCGGTCGAGAGTGTTCAGAGTCATACCGACGACGGTAGGCCACGGTGGCTCGTCGGCAAATATGCGTGTCGGCGCGATGGCTGAGAACGGTGCGGCAATACTGGCGAGATGACCTACGAACGTTTTCCGTTGGCCCAGCTACCAACGCCGCTCGACTTCGCTGATCGTCTGACCGAGGCGTGGGGTGGTCCACAGATCTGGATCAAACGCGATGATCTGACCGGGTTTGGGCTGTCCGGAAACAAGGTCCGCAAGCTCGAATACCACGTGGCTGCTGCCAAGGCCGCCGGTGCCACAACGCTGGTCACATGCGGGGCGGTGCAGTCAAATCACTGCCGGGCGACAGCGATCGCTGGTGCCAAGACCGGCATGAAGTGTGTGCTTCTGCTGCGGTCACCAGACGGTGACCCACCGGAACGGGTCGAGGGAAACCATCTGTTGCAGCGGCTCGCTGGCGCCGAAGTCAGGTTCATCACCCCACGACAATGGCATGATCGCGAGGCGCTCATGGTCGAGGTCGCGGCCGAACTTGCAGCCGCTGGTGAACAGGCATGGACTATGCCTGCTGGCGCGTCAGACCGGCTCGGCGTGGCTGCGTTCGACAATGCGTTGGTCGAGTTGAGTGAACAGATCGACGGCCCGGTCACCATCTGGCATGCAAGTTCG
>Ga0206130_10007157_pt1 | contig 12457 bp, 10 predicted proteins | sample Helgoland_Spring_9_FD_148637 | JGI IMG/M metagenome (GOLD analysis project Ga0206130, IMG submission 148637) | Pelagic subsurface seawater microbial communities from Kabeltonne, Helgoland, North Sea - Helgoland_Spring_Bloom_20160512_1 | ecosystem: Environmental > Aquatic > Marine > Epipelagic ... | reverse complement strand
CATTAGAACACTGCGTTTCCATCAGCTAGAACCAAGTGTGGAAGCGCTAAGTGTATGTTCCCATAAACTTGGACATTATGCAGACAAGTTGAGGGGCAGTGATAAGGATACTCATAAAACCTGGGTTCAAAGCTTTGACCGTCTTAAAGACTTGTGTGATCAAGCAATCGCCAAGCAAGCCCATCAAATATGGCGAGAACCAGACAGGATGGAGGCGTAAGGAAACTCGGTCATGGATGATACAAGAGAGGAGATGCGCAAGCTTATTGATGTGATTGAAAAGGGGGCCAAGAGCACCAGTGTTGAGCAAGCTGTGGATGACATCAAACTTTTTGCAAACACTGCAAGCTTTCTTGCGAATGCTTTAGACACGCGCCTCAAGTCCAAGGATGCCAAACCAAGGAAGAAATCAAAACCAACAAAGACTGTGGGGCAACCAAAACCACCAATGCCCAGTATCCCAAAACCCTCAAAAGCACCAAAGTCGCAAGGCACTACAACCGGCATGCCCCCTGCCATCAGCACGGCAATCTCACAGGCAGATTATGACAGGCTCAAGCCACAGGCGGCACAAGCACCTCTCAGATCCAGTTAGAAACCAACATGCGTTAAAAACTACGTCGCAAACTCCGCTGAAACACTACAGTTTGAGACGCCTGTAAGTGAACTTAACACTCGTTCCTTTATGTCCGGAGATACATAGTTAAATGCGAATTGGTTTAGATATGGGTGAATTGAGCTAAGAGAACTTTTGCAAACGTCACAAACCTCTCCATTGTGACCTCGCCTAATAACCTGCCAATGGTAATATTGCGTGCACTGTCATCGAGTTGGACCGATATATAAGCTACGCGTACTATCCGAGACGTATTTTTTATAAACTTATCTATAGTTTTAAATTTGGTCCGAGCTTTCTGTCACTTTTCGTTGTTTAAAGAGACGCAACTTTAGGGATAAGAGTAAATATTTGCGGCAAAGTGTTTAGGGACTGATTTAGCTTTTAGCTGGTTTGGTTGAGGTTCCGACAATGAGATCGGCTTCAATTAAAATTCCCTCGCATTGCCGGGTCGGATCTTCAATGGTTTTTATGAGGAGATCGGCAGATTTATACCCTGCTTCCCGCACAGAAGACCTGGTGACAGAATAGACTGGCACATCGCTTTCATCGCGAAAATAGGAAAGGTCATCATCATGCGACAAAATAGAAATATCGCGACCCATCTTCAAGCCAAGTTCTTCAACTCCACGCCGAACGCCATTGGCGACGAGTATAGAGGAAGCAATTATTGCAGTTGGTGGACTAGGTCTATCCAACAAAGCGATTGTGCTACGATATCCATAAGGTTCGGTCATTTCACCATATAGAATGTAGTCGCTTACCAAATCGATTTGGTGTTTTGACAGTGCACGTTCATAGCCTTTGGTTCGCCGAATAGCAAAGTCTAAGTCTGCCATGCCGTTTAACAAGGCTATCGATCGGTGCCCAAGGTCGATCAGAAATTCTGTGGCCCGAAAAAAAGCACTTTCGTTATTCACATCAACCCAGTTATAAACTTCGTTTGATTTTGTGGATCTACCGTGCACGACAAAAGGCAAGTTGAGTTCATTCAATCGCTTTAATCGCTTATCATCTTCTTTGGGCGTATGTATTATAACACCATCTACAGCATCGCGTGCGGCGAGATCATTATAGGCTGAAAGTTCCTTTTCATCCGGAACCAACGACAGAAGAAGATCGTATCCGCTTTCAATATACCGCGCACTTGCTCCTGCAATAAAATCAGCAAAAATTGGGTTTACGATTTCATGGCCTTTGGAAACGGATACCAAATGACCTATTGCCATTGATCGCCCAGTTGCCAAACGCTTAGCACGTGCGTTGGGCTGATAGTTAAACTTTTGCGCAGCGGCTTGCACAAGTTGACGGGTCTTATAGTTGACTTCAGGGAATCCATTTAATGCCCGGCTGACTGTTGTCTGCGACAAACCCAAATGTTCAGCCAGAAACTTTAGATTTGTGGTGTTTTTCAAAGCGCTTTTATTTCTTGTCATATTTAAACTTTAGAGGCACTGGTTTTTTTTATTCAGCTGTATCTTATAATTAATTTAAATAAATAGTAAAATAAATTATATCGAGGTGAAATGGGTTATTTTTCAAGGTATCGCGTTGACATGGGATTTCGACTTGGTATGTTCAAAAAATATTCAAAGCGCTTTGAATTTGCTTTGAAGGCAATTGAGACTCAGAGTTAACGTGAGAGACGTATCGTCTTTTTTCTTAAATGAAGGTCTTAAATATTGAACTTAAAGGGCGCTTTCCGTGATGAGGTGGCGCCAATTAAACGTGAAACTAGACTAGTTCTTGGGAGGAATTTGATGTCTTTAAACAACAAACTTTTTGGAGTCGTTGCTTTTGCTGCTTTGTCATCAGTATGCGGGGCGGCGCAAGCAGATGTATGCGACACACCATCAGCACTTGGCGATCTTGGTGATTTTGCAGGTGAGGTGATCACGATTGCAGGGTCAATGGAAGGTAAAGATGAGGAGATGCTGGTCAACACGGTAAGCTGCTTTGAAAAAGCGACAGGTGCGGTAGTGAAGTACTCTGGGTCTAGAGATTTTGCCGCGCTTATTGTTGCTGATCTCCGCTCAAATAACGCACCGAACATCGCAATTTTTCCACAACCCGGTCTCGCGGCAGACATGGCAAAAGAAGGTCACCTGACGCCACTTGGAGATGATCTGGCAAATTGGATGGCGAATAACTATGGCGCTGGATCATCTTGGGTTGATCTCGGCACCTATGCCGATGCCAACGGCAAGACTGAATTTTACGGTTTTGCGTTCAAAATGGATTTAAAGTCTTTGGTCTGGTATTCCCCAGAACAATTTGAAGATAATGGCTACGACATTCCCTCAACAATGGAAGAGCTAATTGCGCTTTCTGATCAGATGGTGGAAGATGGCAACACCCCGTGGTGTATCGGCGTAGAATCCGGAAATGCAACTGGTTGGACTGCAACAGATTGGATGGAAGATCTAATGCTGCGTACAACCTCACCCGAGAATTATGACCGTTGGGTTTCTAACGATCTACCATTTAACAGCCCTGAAGTGCTGAATGCAATGGAGGTCTATGGCCAATTCTCACGCAATGATGATTACGTAGCTGGTGGCGCTTCTTCGGTTGCAACGACGTTCTTTGGTGATGCGCCAAAGGGTTTATTCTCTTCGCCTGCCAGCTGCCTGATGCATCGACAAGCGTCTTTTATTCCAGCGTTCTTTCCCAAAAAAGGAGAAGAAGTGGCGAATGGCGAAGCTGATTTTTTCTACTTCCCTCCTTATGCATCAAAGGAGCTAGGCAATCCTGTTTTGGGAGCAGGTACGCTTTGGACAATGACAAAAGACTCTCCAGCAACGCGGGCATTTTTTAACTTTATGTCCGAGGCCTCTGCGCATGAAGCTTGGATGTCACAAGGCACCTTCCTAACTGCGCATAAGGCTGCGGATTTGTCAGCTTACGCAACTCCCGCATTGCGTAAACAGGGTGAAATTTTATCTAATGCGACAACATTCCGTTTTGATGCTTCTGACTTGATGCCAGGTGCGATTGGTGCCGGGGCTTTTTGGTCCGAAATGACAGCATTTGCTAATGGTCAAAATGCGCAAACTACAGCGGATAATATTCAAGCTGCCTGGGACGCGATTAAGTAACTTATTTTGTTTTCAGCATATAGGAGCGCAGAGAAATTTGCGCTCCTATGTTGTGAGAAGATAGAATTAAACATTTTAAGTTTGGAAGATCTTCATGCGCTCTTTGAAACTGATCATTGCTAGCAATGGTCTGGCAATATTCCTGACGGTCGTATTTCTACTGCCCATAGTTGCGATTTTTGCTTATGTCGCGACTTCGCCTTTAGATGATGCGCTTGGACGGCTTGGTTTGGCCATGCGCAACTTTTGGGGCTGGAGTGCAAATGAATTTGACACTTTGGAGCGGTTTTTAAAAATAGGGTTTGCGATCCGCTCGGTGATCATCGCTGTTAGCATCTCTTTTTTATATTTTGGAATAACCAATTGGCTTAACATTGGTCTTGCGCGAACTAGCGCAAGAGGGTCGATAGGGCGACAATCCAGGATTACTGAAGCGATCCAACCATGGATTTTTGTTGGGCCTACGTTGGTATTGCTTCTATTATTTCTCTTGGTGCCTGCGCTTTCAACCTTAAGGCTGTCTTTTCAGGAATACGACGGTGCATTTTCGATCCGCAATTATGCGTTCCTATGGGATCCAGATTCGCTTGGATATTTGCAATTCCGGTTAGCCATGCGCAACAGTTTGATGTGGCTAATTCTGGTGCCTTCTACTTGCATTATCTTAGGGTTATTGATTGCGGTCCTGGCTGATTCTGTGAAATGGGGTGTCGTTGCCAAGACCTTTGTTTTTGTGCCGCTCGCCATTTCATTCGTTGGTGCGGCGGTGATCTGGCGAAATATTTTTGCCGGAGGTGGTATTGAGGCTGTAGACGCGATTAATGGCACGACACCGTCTTATCAAATTGGCTTGATGAAGGCTCTTCTAGGTCATACGGCAGCCTATAATGAGCCGCTTTACAACTTGAAATTTTGGGGCAATTTCTTTTTGATGTGGATTTTGGTTTGGGTGCAAACCGGATTTGCTATGGTAATCTTTTCCGCTGCGCTTCGTGGAGTCCCAGAGGATACCATCGAAGCAGCGCGTATTGATGGTGCCAATCCATTTCAAATGTTCTTCCGTATCAAACTACCTCAAATATATTCCACAGTACTCGTTGTTTGGACCACTTTAGTGATACTGGTACTTAAGGTTTTTGACATTCCCTATGCGCTTTCTGCCAATGATGATGACAAGCTGTTACTGGCAACCATGATGGAAAACGCGCGCAATAATTGGTCTATTGGGGGCGATAATGTGGACAATTTATTTGCCGCCATTGCCGTGATGCTAATGCTGACAGTTGTTCCGAACATGATATTCAACGGTTGGCGAATTCGCAAAGAACAAAAAGAGCTTGGTAATTAAGAGGTTGAATCGTTGATTACTCGTACATTAAGCCACCTGGTTTTAGCATTGATTGTGTTTATTTGGATTGTGCCTTTCGTGGCTTTGGTCTCTACGTCATTGCGTTCTGAGACGGAGGCAAAGACTTCAGGATTTTGGACAGCTTTCACGCCAACGGTGTTAGGGCATAGATTTAGCACTCACGATAAAGGCTCAACCGTCGAATTTATCGATATGAGCGGCAATATTTTTGATCGGCTGAACGATGAGAAATCAGGCTTCCCAGTATCCGGTGAGGTGCAATCCATTTTAATAAAAGCGCGAATTACGAATCCCGATAAACCAGGTAAGACGAAGTTAATCCGTAAGCTGGTGCCGGCTGGAGAACCTCTCGAAATACGTGGTGGGTCATTAGTGTTCCAAAGTAATGGAGATTTCACTTGGACATTTCCCGAGGAAACTGCGCCAAAGCCCAAAAAATTGGATGTTTTTATCAATCAAGATCCTGTATTTGGGGCGGATGCTTACATTGAGGTGCTCTTTGATAATAAGAATGTGCCGAATGCACTTATCTCATCCTTTATAGTTACTATACCGGCAACAATTATTCCTATAACTATTGCGGCTTTTGCGGCTTATGCTTTCGCATGGATGCAGTTTCCAGGGCGCGATTGGCTTTTTGTGCTGGTTGTTTCCTTGATGGTGGTTCCAACGCAATTGGCGTTTCTGCCCATCCTGCAGGGATTTAGCGGAATAGCGTCATGGGCCACTGCGTTGAACGCTTGGTTGACCGATTGTGAGATTAATGACAGCTGCAAAGTTGCTTCAAAATCTTTTGCCAGCCTTTGGATTACGCACACAGCCTTTGGTTTGCCGCTCGCCATTTATCTCTTGCGCAATTATATTGTTGGTTTGCCCAAGGAGTTGCTGCAGAGTGCGCGCATCGACGGCGCCAGCCATTTGCAAATCTTCACACGCATTATTATACCTCTTTCGGTTCCGGCATTAGCGTCTTTCTCAATCTTTCAATTTCTATGGGTGTGGAACGATCTGATAGTTGCGCTTTATATCGGCCCTAACAATGCGTCGGATTTAGTTTTTCCAATACGTCTGCAAAAGCAGCTTGGAACATTTAAAGATCAATTGCACTTACTGAATGCTTCAGCGGTTATCTCGATGATTGTCCCAGTTATCGTGTTTTTATCAATGCAAAGATATTTCATTCGTGGCCTTTTGGCCGGATCTGTAAAAGGTGGGTGAATGATGGCGGCACTTAAATGGTGGGAAACGGCTATCATATATCAAATCTATCCACGATCTTTTCAAGATAGCAACGGGGATGGTATCGGAGATCTACCCGGCATCACGTCGCGCTTAGATTATATTGCAAATTTGGGCGTTGATGCGATCTGGATCAGTCCATTCTATCCCTCGCCGCAGAAAGATTTTGGATATGACGTAAGTGATTACTGCGGCGTGCATTCAGAATACGGTACGATGGATGACTTAGATGCGCTGATCGTCACAGCGCATGAGTTGGGGCTTAAGGTCATGATTGATATTGTTCCTGCACATTGCTCAGATATGCATTCATGGTTTGTCGAGAGCCGTCAGTCACGCGATAATTCCAAATCAGACTGGTTCCACTGGGTTGATCCACAGCCCGATGGATCTGCACCTACGAATTGGTTGTCTTTCTTTGGTGGCCGAGCTTGGACTTGGGAGCCCAGGCGTCAGCAATATTATCTTCATAATTTTTTGCCCAGCCAGCCGAACTTAAATCACGCCAATCCAGCTGTAAGAGAGGCAATTTGCGATGTGGCGCGCTTTTGGTTCGATCGTGGTGTAGATGGTTTTCGCATGGATGCAGTGCATACAATAAATGCGGATAGAGCACCGTATCGGAATAATTTAGCAAAACCAGATTTTGAGCTGGGCGACCTACCGCAAGAACAGCAGCCATTTTTTCGCCAACTGCATGATAGCGCACAGTTAAATCAACCTGCAATTCAGACCTTCATCGAACAGTTTCGTAAAGTTGCCGATAGTTATTCTGGTGACCGGTTTTTGATGGGTGAACTACATGGGGATGATCCAACCCTAGCCAGTGAGACATTCACGGCGCCAGGCCGTTTACACGCGACCTACAATTTTAGCCTACTGGAATGGGGGGGGCTCGATGTTGATGGTTTGAAAAGCGCAATCTCTGCGGCTATTGGGCGATTTAACGGGTCTGGACGGCTGTCTTTTGCCTTTTCAAATCACGATGTACCGCGCTCTGCAACCCGTCAACTGGCGCCGCTAGGCTTGTCAGAAGATGACCAGGAGGCAATGCAGTTATTGCTTTTAAAGCTTGAGGCCAGCTTGATTGGTTCAACATGTGTATATCAGGGAGAAGAATTAGCTCTTAGCGATGTACAAGATATTCCGATTTCACAGATGCAAGATCCTTGGGGCATAGAATTTGCGCCACTATTTTTGGGACGAGATACTTGCCGCACGCCAATGGTGTGGGAAAAAGCTAAAAACAACTGGTCAGGGTTTTCCGAAGCCTCCAAAACCTGGCTACCGATCGCAGAAAAGCATATCCAGCGGTCAGGTATAGATGAGGCTGCGCGTTCAGGATCGGTATACGATCAATTTTCAAAGTTTCTTGCTTGGCGAGCGCAGCAGCCAGCCATGGTCCACGCAAACAGCATGACAGAGATCAAAGGCGGGCCCAAACAGATCATTTTTGAACGCATCTCAGATCAGCAGAAGCTTCGCTTTTGTTTTGATTTTGAAACTCTTACTACATCGGTTACAGAGGTATAAATGGCTCAGGTTGAACTAAAGCGAGTAAACAAATTCTTCGGTGAAACGGAAGTGATCCGCAATGTTGATTTGGAAATTAACAAGGGAGAGTTTGTCGTTTTTGTCGGTCCCTCCGGATGTGGAAAATCAACGCTCTTGCGCCTTATTGCGGGTCTTGAAACGCTGACCAGCGGTGATATTGCGATTGCTGATAAAACCGTAACAGATCTACCACCATCTAAGCGTGGCATTGCCATGGTATTTCAATCCTATGCACTTTATCCGCATATGACGGTGTTTCACAATATGGCGTTTTCTCTGGATCTGCAGGGGCGTCCTCGAAAAGAAATTAAAGAGCGGGTTGAGAAGGCAGCACAGATTCTTCAAATGGAGAACCTTTTGGACCGCAAACCGGCTGCGCTTTCTGGTGGGCAGCGTCAACGCGTTGCAATTGGTCGAGCGATTGTTCGAAATCCTGATGTCTTTCTGTTCGATGAGCCATTGTCGAATTTAGATGCGGCTTTGCGCCACGACACACGGGTTGAAATTGCACGGCTGCATTCGCAGCTTGACGCAACCACCATATATGTAACCCATGATCAGGTTGAGGCGATGACCTTAGCCGATAAAATCGTAGTTCTAAAAGATGGTGAGGTCATGCAAACTGGGAAGCCAATGGACCTCTTCAATAGACCAGAAAATGAATTTGTTGCGGGCTTCTTGGGTTCTCCGACGATGAACTTTTTTGATGGTGTCTTGGGGCCCGTTGTAAGCGACGTTAATCTTGCAGAGTTTCACGGTCAAGGAATGGAGTTGAGAGATATACGCTTGGTGTCTACTGAGAAGGCAAGCGGTACAACGGTGCGTTTGGGTATTCGTCCGCAGCACTTGGTTCTTGATCCAAAGGGGGCGCTCAAGGGTAAGGTGACATTGGTAGAGCAGCTCGGGACAGAAACCATAATTGAACTTATGTCTCCTCAAAAGGTTTTGTTCCGCTATGCTAGCTCTGAGCAGATTGATCTGATTAAAGGGCAACATGCCAGCTTTAGTTTCGATGTGAGTAAGGCGCATATTTTTTGATAAATCGTAGCGACTATCCTGAGAATTTTCTCTTTGGAACAGCCACATCAGCCTATCAAATTGAAGGGCATAAATTCGGTGGTGCTGGTAGTACTCACTGGGACAGTTTTGCTGCCACGCCAGGCAATGTTGTGGGTTTGGAACATGGACAAGTGGCCTGTGATCACTATCACAGGTTTGAAGAAGATTTAGATCTTGTTGCCGCCGCAGGGTTTGACTCATACCGTTTTTCAACCAGCTGGGCACGGATCATCCCTGAGGGAATTGGGGCCGTAAATCAGCAGGGACTAGATTTCTACGATCGCCTAACTGATGCCATGTTGGAGCGAGAGCTGAAACCTGCTGCAACCCTTTATCATTGGGAAATGCCTTCAGCCTTGGAGGATTGTGGCGGATGGCGAAATCCTGACTTAGCCAAATGGTTTGGCGATTTCACAGAGATCGTTATGAGGCGGCTTGGTGATCGCATGTTTTCAGTAGCGCCGATTAATGAGCCATGGTGCGTCGGCTGGTTATCGCATTTTGAGGGAGTACATGCCCCTGGTCTACGAGATATTAGGGCAACGGCACGCGCGATGCATCATGTGCTTTGTGCGCATGGCACCGCGATTGCCCAGATGCGTGCTCTGGGAGTAAAAAATCTTGGTGCGGTTTGTAATTTTGAATATGCAAACCCGATAGATGATAAGCCTGAAAATTGTGCTGCTGCGGCTCGGTATGATGCTATCTATAACCGTTTCTTTATGAGTGGTATTTTTCACAAAACCTATCCGGAGTCGGTGCTCGAGGGTTTAGAACCTTTTCTGCCCAAGAGATGGCAGGATGATTTCAATTTGATCGGTGCGCCCGTTGATTGGTGTGGTATCAATTATTACACGCGTTCCAATGTGGGTTATAAAGATGGTCCATGGCCAAATTTACAGAAGTATGACGGACCGCTTGATAAGACTCAAATGGGTTGGGAAATCTACCCGCATGGGCTTTTTGATTTCATAATGCGTACGCACCAAGATTATACGCATGGTCTGCCGATCTATGTGACGGAAAATGGAATGGCAAATAATGATTTGTTAGAAAACGGCATGGTGAATGATGATGCGCGAATTGAGTATATCTCTGCCCATTTGTCGCAAGTTTTGAAAGCGATTAAGCAAGGCGTGCCGCTGGCGGGCTATTATGTTTGGTCCTTGTTGGATAATTATGAATGGGCTCTAGGTTTTGAAAAGCGCTTTGGCTTGATCCATGTGGATTTTGAGACTCAAAAGCGTACGCCAAAAAAGTCATATTTTGCATTGAAAAAGGCGCTTAAGTTTTAATCGAAAATATTAGTATGTATTTATCTGAATGGTGTCTCAGGGTGGATTTAGTGTTTTATCTTATCCCTCAATACAAATCTTTGGACAGGTAATAAAATGATAATAAAACGCCCCAATATCATCTTTATAATGGCAGATGATCATGCATCAAAGGCAATAAGCTGTTATGGTGCTGGTATAAATAGCACACCCAATCTTGACCGTATTGCAAATGAGGGCGTGAGATTGAACCATTGCTATGTTACCAATTCGATATGTACGCCCAGCCGTGCAGCTATCCTAACCGGTACTTACAATCACGTTAACAACGTTACTACGCTTGAAACTGCGATCGATAATCGTGGACCTAACGTGGCCAAGCATCTGCGCACTGGAGGTTATCAAACAGCACTTATTGGAAAATGGCACCTGGGTGAAGGAAAAGCCCATGAGCCAACGGGGTTTGATTTTTGGTCGGTCCTTCCGGGCCAGGGCGAGTATTTCGATCCTTATATGATCGAGATGGGTAAAGAGATTGAAGCGCTGGGATATGCAACAGACGTTATTACAGATAAAAGCCTTGAGTGGCTAAATCAATGTGATCAGGATAGGCCATTCTTTTTGATGTGCCATCATAAAGCTCCTCATCGTGAATGGGAACCACATCCAAAAAACCGGCATCTATATCAAGACGATATCACCTTGCCTGAAACGTTTGACGATGATTATAAAAATCGTGCTAGGGCGGCCACTGAGGCGCGCATGCGTATTAAAGAAGATTTGAAATATACCGATTTGGGGTTGGTTCAACCCGAAGGCGGCGCAGAGGTCGGAGAGCGTACAAAACCGGGGTCAATTGATAGGTGCATTCCAAACCCTGAAGATGTTGGAAAACTGCGCCTCATAGATCGCGATACTGGCGAGGTTTTTACCTTTCAGACGCGAGATGAATTGAGTTATTTTAAATATCAGCGCTATCTAAAACGTTATTTGCGCACCATACACTCAATTGATGAAAGTGTCGGGCGACTGCTAGATTGGTTGGATGAAACCGGGCAGGCAGACAATACAATTGTTATCTACACTTCGGATCAAGGGTTTTTTCTAGGCGAACACGGATGGTTTGATAAACGGTTCATGTATGAAGAGTCATTTCAGATGCCGTTTCTTATGCGCTACCCTGAGAATATTCCTGCAGGAACCGTGTGCAACGATATGATGTGTAATGTCGATTTTGCCCCAACCTTTCTGGATTATGCTAGATTGCCTATCCCCAGCTATATGCAAGGGCAATCAGCTCGCGCAGTACTAGAAGGGGATCAGTCCAAAAATTGGCCTCAGATCGCGTATCACCGATATTGGATGCATCGTGATCCTGATCACAACGCTTATTCTCATTACGGAATTCGTGATCAGCGCTACAAAATTATTTATTGGTACAATGACGGCTTTGATCTGCCTGGTACGAACATTGGTGGGCAGGATAAAGAATGGGAATTGTTTGATTGCGAAAAAGACCCGCTTGAACTTTTCAATGTTGCTGATGACCCGGCCTATTTCAAAATTAAAGCAGAGATGTTGAGTAAACTTACAGCAAAAATGGCAGAAATAGGCGACGAACCAGTCCATGAACTAGATTTTTCAGAAAAAGGATAGCATGTTGATCCCACAAATCACTGGCAGTTATGTGCTTTGTTTTGTTTTATGACAAACGTCATTTATGGTGGATGGCTTACACAAATAGGCTCTACTTTCAGTAGGCAGAGTCAACCATTCGGTCTGTGTTATGGGCTGGTTATATTTGTTTAAGAGTAAAGCATTAAAGATTCATGTTTTCGCCATTAGTTCAAGACACAGTGGTTCCTCCACATCACACGAATTGATAAAAACACACTTTATCGCACACCTTATTTTTTATTATATAACATATTGTAATTGAATATTAATCTAACGCCATCGCTACTGAAAATCCTCGTGTCGGTGGTTCAAATCCGCCCCCGGGCACCATATTTCAAAGCAATATCAACGACTTAATTTTTCGCTATTAACGCTATGCGTGTGTATTTCAAAATACACCAAACACACACTTTTTTGCGTGTTTGTGAGGCTAGATTTTGGGCTTAAACACCGTGTCTTAACCCTAGTGAATGAACAGAGTCTTTGGTCTTTGGATTTCTCTTAATCAAAAACACACATTGGTAGACTTGTCAGTGTTGCGAGCCATATAATTTGGCAAGGAGATTGGCTT
>Ga0206130_10007152_pt1 | contig 12465 bp, 13 predicted proteins | sample Helgoland_Spring_9_FD_148637 | JGI IMG/M metagenome (GOLD analysis project Ga0206130, IMG submission 148637) | Pelagic subsurface seawater microbial communities from Kabeltonne, Helgoland, North Sea - Helgoland_Spring_Bloom_20160512_1 | ecosystem: Environmental > Aquatic > Marine > Epipelagic ... | reverse complement strand
GTAAGTAATTTAACTTGGTTTTCAAATTCATTTACGAGCTCATGTATAGATTCACCACCTAAGGTTTCCTCTTGAAAAACAGCGGGCCTTCCTGAATCTCCCGACTCACAAACACTCTGTATTAGTGGAAGCTGTCCTAAAAAAGGAATTCCCAGACCTCTAGCTAAGTTTTTCGCACCATCTCTACCGAAAATATAATACCTATTTCCTGGTAATTCAACGGGTGAAAACCAAGACATATTTTCAACCAAGCCCAAAATCGGAACTTTCACATTATCCATCTTAAACATATTCACACCTCTTCTTGCATCTGCTAAAGCAACCTCTTGTGGTGTACTTACAATAACTACACCATCCAATGGGATTGATTGAATAAGTGAAAGATGAATGTCGCCTGTGCCAGGAGGTAAATCTACAAGTAGATAATCTAATTCACCCCAATGCGCATCATTAAACATTTGAAGTAACGCTTTAGAGGCCATAGGGCCTCTCCAAACTACAGCATTTTCCTTATCTGTAAAAAACCCAATTGACAGTACTTTTACCCCTTGAGATACAATTGGCTCAATTTTCGAATCGCCATCTATTTCAATCATATTTGGTCTTTCACCAACCAAATCAAACATCGTTGGCATAGACGGCCCATAAATATCGGCATCTACAATTCCAACTTTCAGCCCTTTCTTTGCGAGGCCACCTGCAATATTTGCCGTGACTGTAGATTTTCCTACCCCACCTTTACCGGAAGCAATGGCGATAATTTTCTTTACACTTGGTAACACTTTTCTATGTGCATCGTTTAAATCATTGGCTTTTTGTTTCACTTGACAGTTGATCTTAACAGATTCACCTAATCTAGATTTTAAATTAAAAACAACAGCCTCTTTCATTCTATTCCTAGCATGCATTGCGGGATTAGAGACATAAACCGTGAGGTGAATTTCTTTACTTTCTATTCGAAGATCTTCAACCAAATTAAGCGTTACAATATCTTTTTTTAACTCTGGCTCAATAATGTTAGAAAGTATCGCTATTACTTTTTCTCTTTCAATCATATTGGATTTTTTAACATATTAAATGATAAAAATGATTTAACTATAAAATCAATTACTTTCTTCGAATCACCCTCTTCTTGATTGGTAAATTCATAATAAACACCATTCAAATACTTTACACCATAAAAATGATAAGTTACCACTTCGCTCGGTGAAACTTTGAGCGCTCTTTTGTACAAAATATAATCATTAGTCTTTTCTATAATTTCAATATTAAAGATATCCTTGGTATTTATGCGTCTCAAAAATTCTGGCATTAAATATTGATAATCCCCATAATCTTCGATATGAATATTAAAATGGCGACCAACATTAATATGCCATTTAAAACCTCCATCATCATGATAAATCTTAGGTTCGAAAGACGCACCAATACCTGCGGTTTCATTAGGAATCATAAGAGTAGCTGGTATTCCAAATGAGACGAGATTTACCTCGCGAAATTGATAATAATCAATTTGTGTCTGACTTTGTTTCTTTTCAATATTCTTTTCAGAACATGAAAAGACGATAAAAAGAGTGACGAAAAAAAAGAATTTAAATTCCATAAAATACCTCATCAAAGATACCAATTTCATCGGTTTTTCACATCTTTGAGCTATGAATAAAACGTACGTAGTTACTGGAGCAATTTTTATTTGTTTAGGCATAATTTTAGGCGCATTCGGAGCGCATAGTTTAAAAGGCACCCTTGATTCAACTGAGTTAAACGCTTTAGAAACGGGTATAAGATACCAAATGTATCATGGCATAGCACTAATCATTTTCGGCGTATCAGTAAATCAAATCGAACTAAAAAGAACTTATTTTAATGGTTTTTTATTTGGTATTACGCTTTTCTCAGGATCCATTTACGGTCTAACATTAGATACTTTAATCGATAAAGATTTCACCTTTCTCGGTCCTTTAACACCTATTGGCGGGGCAATACTCATTTTAACATGGTTATTTTTCATTTTAAAAACCAGCCTTTCCAAATAAAAGTTTAGCGAAAATTCCCCACATATTTTTGGATGTATTTACCAAAAATATCAAACTCTATGTTTACCTTGGTTCCAACTCTGAAGTCTTTAAAGTTAGTGTGCTCATATGTGAAGGGTATAATACATACAGAGAAACTTTGAGCCGAACTATCGACTACTGTTAAACTAGTACCATTTATGGTAACAGATCCTTTCTCAACAGTCTTGTGGGTTTTTTCGTTATGGTCAAAAGTAAACTTCCAACTCCCATTAAGATCTTCAATATCAATACATTTGGCAACACAATCTACATGACCTTGTACTATATGACCATCAAATCGGCCATCAGCCTTCATACAACGCTCAAGATTAATGCTAGAACCCACCATCCAGTCTTCAAGATTTGTTTTGTCTAAAGTCTCTTGAATAGCAGTAACGGTGTAGCATGACTTGTCTTTTTTAACCACAGTAAGACAACAACCATTATGCGCCAAGCTTTGATCAACCTTCAACTCATTTGACATCGATGCTTTGAGCGTAAAATGAATATTTGATTGCTCTTTCTTTATTGAAACTACCTTTCCTATTTCTTCAATGATTCCCGTAAACATAACTTTAGTTAAGTATTATTTAATTACAATTTAATCAATTAACACCTATGAATTAAAATGTGTTCAACATATATTCTACATAGTTTTTTAAATAAGGAACCTCAACCTTAATATACCTTTCATAATCAGGGTGAATTACCACCAAATACATTTTAGAAACTTGTAGGTCATAATTTTTCTCTAAAATATATTTGTACAAACTTTGCTGAAGGCAATAATGATTGTAGCTTGTGTCATCGATGCTTTTTAATTGACCTATACCTGTCTTTCCCCAATAATCATTGGATATTGGTTTTCCTGTTCTTGAATCAACCACTTTTTTACTTCGCTTCCAATCATACATTTCATATAAACCTTTGTTTTTGGCTATAAAATCAACAGTACCTGCAATATGGTACGATTCATCAAAGATGCGCCATTCGCATCGAAAAGGTTTTAAATCAGCATGAGCATTTGCAAAATCTAAGAATAAACCAAACTCGTCCGTCGGTTCATAAGATTCTCCTTTGTAATATCGTTCTATCTGCTCATGAAGTAGGGTGCCTGCATCTGAAGCCTCTTTTCCTTTGTTTGCCCAAATTGAAACAATTGCATCAATAGATTTACCAAATAAGGGATTGCTAGGTCTTAATTTTTTTGCTGCACTGTAGCTGTCAAAGGCAGTGAAAAATCTTGAGACTAAAAAGCTTGAAGATTTTACTGGAATACCATCAAGAAAATAACTGTGACTCAATGCACTGAATTCAATACGTTCATCTCTAGCATGAGGATTCATTTCATTATTTGAAGGTTCAATAATACCTTTGAAACTCCTTCTAACTAACGCTTCTTCGTCCTGCTCATTAGCATTCAAAGTCCTTTCAGGAACGAAGCCTTCTTGTTTTTCAGGAACAAATGTCATATCTAAATACAGCTCCCTTTCAGATTCTTTCTCCCAGCGTTGGGCCTGAAAAATTGACCAACAGGCATCACTTTGAACAATATCTAATGACTTTAAACTTTCAGGCATCTTAAAATCAGTATCAATTAAATTCAATACCTCCGCAATACATTTTAAACAGCCGTCTTGGTCAGAATGTAATTGTCTTTCAGAAAACCTAAGAACTACCCAGCCCCTATCAGTAAAATATTCATCCCTTAAAACATCATCTCCCTTGCAATGCATTACAGTTCTTGCAAAAGGCTTATATGGCTCATCAATCTCTACATTAATACAAATCTGATCATCAATCTTATTAATTAAAGAAATATCTAATTCAAAGGGCTTATTAAGCGAACCTGTATTTATACGAGTTTGACCCGAAACAGTATAAAACTCTCCAAAGTGTTTGATAATTGCTTGCTCAAATATTTTTTCCTTAGGTCCTCTTGACGATGCACCACCTGACCGAGAAGATCGAACAATTGTTCCTCTCTCTGGAATCCTTAAAATCGGATATTTGTCATGACTAGAATGTTTCTGCGCATCATAAATTACGCGACGCCTAGTCAACGTGGCTTAGCTTTAACATATTTGAGCTTCCTAAATCCTCTAGAGGTATAGATGCAATATTGATCACTAAATCACCCTCCACTAGATAACCTCCTGTTTTCATTAAATATTTGATATCCGCAATGGTGTGATCCGTACTTATCTGTTTATTGTAGTAGAATGCCTTAACTCCCCACACCAAATTCAGTTGTGTAAGTATTTTTCTATTACTTGTGAAAACGTAAACATATGCACTTGGCCTTTGAGAGGCAATTTTGTATGCGGTATAACCTGAGAATGACATCGTAATTATTGCATCAACATCTACTCTTTGAGCCAATCTACAGGCATTATAACAAATTGAGTCTGATATAAATCGTTCCTCATTTTTTTCAGGTGGCTCTTCTTTGTAATAAATCTTATCATCAGATTCCATCTCCGTTATGATATTTGTCATGGCCTTAATGACTTCGACAGGATATTGCCCCACTGAAGTTTCTCCAGAAAGCATTACGGCATCCGCACCATCTAATACGGCATTAGCAACATCATTCACCTCTGCTCTGGTAGGAGACATTTGCGTAATCATAGACTCCATCATTTGGGTTGCAACAATAACTGGTTTTGCAAATTTAATCCCCTTATTAATAAGCATTTTTTGTGCCAATGGAACATTCTGATATGGGATTTCTACGCCTAAATCTCCCCTAGCAACCATCAAACCATCCGTCTCACTAATAATGTCATCAATGCATTCCAAAGCTTCGGGTTTTTCTATTTTCGCAATCACCTTGGCTTTGCCCCCTGTGTTAGTAATACGGCACTTAAGATCAATTATATCTTGTGCAGAACGAACAAATGATAGCCCAATCCAATCAACATCTTGTTCTATGGCAAATGCAAGATCATTCTCATCTTTTTCGGTTAAACTAGGCAAAGATATATTGGTATTTGGGAAATTAACCCCCTTTTTTGAAGATAAAACACCTCCTTGTTTTACCTTACAAACTATTTGTTTTTTAAGATCTGTAGAAACCACCTCAAGCATAAGCTTTCCATCATCAAGCAAAATCAATTCTCCTTTATTGACATCCGCTGGAAGCTTGCTATAGTTTATAGAAAATATTTCTTCAGTGCCGATAATATCGTCTGTCTGAATTGAGACCTTTGCGTCAACCTCAAGGATTACCCCGCCTTCTTGCATAACTCCTGTCCGAATTTTAGGTCCCTGAAGATCCGCTAAAAGAGCAACATTGGTGTTCAGTTCTTCATTGAGTACATGAACATTTCTCACTACTTTTGCATGATCTTCGTAGCTTCCGTGTGAGAAATTAATTCGGCATACATTCATGCCAGCTTGAATCATCTTTTTTAAAACCGCAATATCCGAGGAAGATGGTCCAATTGTTGCAACTATTTTTGTTCTTTTCATTTTTAATCATTTAAATATTCTGAAAACTCAAATTCAGTGCTCGAAAAAGAGAAAACAGCAATTACCCCTTTAATCTTCCTCAAATCTGATATTAAATCTTCTTCATCCCAAATAAAATTATCACGAAGTACTAAAAAAAAATCAAGCCTTTCTCTATCACTAAAAAGTGTTGAGCCTTTTTGCTTGTTTTTAACTAAGAAGAACTTGGATAATTCTTCTTCATTAACGTATGAATAGTATTCATAGTCAATATCCTTCTTTGTTTTATCTGGAATCGTAAAATAGGCATCTTGTTCTGGTCTTTGAAATCTCAATTTTAATTTAGAATTCAACTCCCATGCTAGACGATAATCACCCAAAGCTGTTGAGATTCCAAGAATTGGAAATTCAATTTCATCATCAATTTCTAGCTTAATTTTTTTAAGGCGAGTCATGAAAACAAATCTAAGCAATTAATAGGATAACCCTGCGTCAAGTCAATAAAGGATTACACAAAGTTTAACCAATCTTTATTTTAATATTTGATTATTAAAAAATTATCAAGAAATAAGCCGTCTGGTATATAAGATGCCCTACTATAATTTATTATTTTTGTTCTAACAACAAGAAGTAAAAATGAAATCTTTTGGCATTCTATGTCTCTCCTTACTCATTTCTAGTAAGGCCTTCTGTCAACCTGAAAAATCAATTTCAAACAAAGACACTTACAGTTGGATGTTCGGTGCGTCTTGGTTACTCACTGATGATGATGGCGAATCTTTCAATCCCTTTTTAATAGAAAATCTGCATAGCCAAATTTTCCCATCGAGATTAACCATAGATAAATATATCTACAATAGCTGGAGTGCAGAATGTGTTTTGAGTTACATGCAATACGACCCAAATAAACTAACGAATGGTATAAGAGAAATTTCAGGCAGTATGTTTTCAATGGATTTTCATGGAAAATATTCTTTTTACAAGCTATTGAAAAGTGGTGTTATTGACCCATATGTTGTTTCAGGTCTAGGAATAAGTTCAAGAAGTAATAATGATGAAGCATCTAGACCACTCAGTGCCACTTTTAATTTTGGATTAGGACTCAATATATGGATTACAAAACAAATTGGATTACAACTAAATAGTACTGCAAAAATTGGCTTAATTGATTTTTTTAAATCATCTGATTATATGCAACATGGATTGGGAATGGTCATTCGTATTGAGGAATTTGAAAAGACCGATAACAGCTTTAGTAAGTCCAGATACAAAGTGAGCAAAAAGAGAAAAAAAATCAAATACGGTGGAAAGAAAAAAGGCAAAAAAGACACCTAATTCTTAACGCCGAATTTCTTTATAGTTTTTTGCTTTTCGGTAACAATACCAAAAGTATATCCACCATTTTCAAGCTGTTTTGTGTCATATCTAATGATATGCCCACCAGGCTTAAATTCTTTTGAAGCTAATTCGACAACTAAATTATCCGCGGACCAGATACAAAAAGAGACATGAATGATCTCGGGGCATTGAAAATAAAACTCAACTTCACCGCTCACTTGATATGTCTCTGTGCTATACAATACGCAATACTCCTCTGTCGGAACTCTGTTTTTGCTCCATCTTTTTATAAGAAAGCGATAAGCTATGATAACAAGTAGAATAGTTAATGTAATGTAGAGCAATGTGAGTAATTCCATTATAGCGAGATTATTCCTTCAATTTCTGAAGCTTTTAAATAAATATTAATTATTGAACCAGCAGAAAGCATTACTTGTTTTACTCCTATTGAAATAAATTTGCCACTTGAGGAAGGTTTCATTTGAACCTTAGTTTCTGAAGGGAATAATGCATTCACCTTAGCGACGTTATCATTTTGATTAGGAACAATAAATTTAAAAAAATATACCTGCGGGAAATCGGTTTGTTCTAACTGACCTCTCAGGCTTTCAAAATCTTTCATGCACAAAATTAATTCTTATTTGTTGAACTTGGTGTGTCTTATAATTTAGAAATTCAATTGAAAAACTATTTTTGCATTATGAAATGGCTCTCTACATTTTACATCTGCATTATTTTCAACCTTTGTTTGAGTCAAAAAAACATTGAAGCATTGCGAATAGAACAACAAATTATGCTCAATGCTGAATTCAATGAAACAATTTGGGAAAAGGCCAAATGGACATCCGAATTCACACAGCTAAAGCCTCTTCCAGGAAACAATCCTACCAAACGCACAGAGGTCGCTATTCTTTATGATCAAGAGGCATTGTACTTTGGAATAAAATGCTTTGACCACCCAGACTCTGTATCAAAAGTACTATCTGTTCGTGATGACTTTAATCCAAATTTAGATCTTTTTGCAATTTTCATTGACACATACAACGATCGACAAAACGGATTTTTCTTTGGTATAACTAGCAGAGGAGTCCAGCTTGATGCTAAAATTTTTAATGGGGATTTTAACGACTTATTAAATTTAGTCTGGAGAAGTAAAACCAATATTAACGAGTCAGGTTGGTTTGCAGAACTAAAAATCCCATACTCAGCGTTACGATTTCCAAAAACAGAGGTACAAGATTGGAACATAAATTTCGGTAGACAAATTAGCCGGTTAAGGGAAGAAAATACATGGAACCCAGTAAATCCTGATCTTGAAAATTATTTATTAGAAAGTGGAAAAGTAAAAAATGTTGTAGACATTTCTCCTCCGCTCCGGCTTGCGCTCATTCCGTTTCTTTCCAGCTATGTCAATTTTTCAAAGGATTCTGAAACCCTTTCATCATTCAATGGTGGAATGGATATTAAATATGGAATCAATGAGGCTTTTACTCTTGATGTAACTTTACTACCTGATTTTGGTCAAGTTGTTTTTGACAACCAGGTACTCAATATAAGCCCGTTTGAAATAGAATTTAATGAGAATAGACAGTTTTTTACAGAGGGAACAGAGCTTTTTACGAAATCGGAGCTTTTTTACAGTCGAAGGATTGGGGTTCAAACACCATCAAGAGTATACAATAGTCAGTTAGGTGAAAGTGAATATTTAGAGGAAGTACCTAACTCTGTACCATTAATTAATGCAAGTAAAGTTTCTGGGAGACTCAATAATGGTCTTGGAATTGCAGTTTTTAATGGCATAACCTCTGAACAAACTGGAAATGCAATAAATGCTGCAACTGGTGATGAAAGAACAGTAACCATAAGCCCTTTGAGTAACTATAATGTTCTTGTACTAGATCAGAATCTAAAAAATAACAGCTTTGTAACTTTCACAAATACAAATGTATGGAGATCAGGTGTTTTTTATGACGCCAACGTTTCTGGAATAAATGCCAAGCTAAATACAAAAAACAATGACTATTATTTTTCTGGGCAAGGTGTTTTATCTGCAATACTGGAAAGTGAGGAAACCTCCCTTGGTCATACTTGGGGAATTGAGACTGGAAAGCAAAGAGGAAACTTCACCTATTGGGCTGAATATTACGAGGAATCAGATACTTATGACCCAAATGACCTTGGATTTTTAAGAGCGAATAACAGTCGTGTTGCTGAAGTTAATATTGGGTACCGGAATTTCAGACCAAGTTTTTGGAACCTGAATAAGTTTCAAAGCAATTTATCTGTTAATTATGAGCGTCTTTATGCCCCAAATCTATTTGGAGGTGCTTTTTGGCAGTCGAGATTGGTCATGGTATCGAAATCTTTTAATGCAGGAGGCATAAGCATTAACGGTGCTTTAATGGAAAATAACGACTACTTTGAACCAAGGGGAGCCAACATTGGAGAATATAAATTCGTTCGTCCCATTTGGACCAACATAGGCGCTTGGTTTTCTTCCAATTATCAAAAAAGAATTGCTGTAGATGCAAGGTTAGGATACGTAGATGTTCAAAGAGGAGATTGGTGGGAATGGCAATACAATTTTGAGTTTCGATTTAGACTTAGCAACCAGCTTTTTCTTTTACATGAGTGGGATCAGAGTTTTCAATATAATAGTGAAGGTTATGCCGTTAATTTTGGGGAACCAGAGGATCAATTTGATGGAATTCTTTTTGGAAATAGAGATAGACTAACTAGTGAACAATCCATAGGTCTTGATTATACCATTACAAATCGCCTCGGAATGACCTTTAGACTCAGACACTACAATGCTAAAATTAAATATAACTATTTCTATGAGCTGTTAGAAAGCGGTCAGCTTAGTCCTTTAGTAAGCTTTACAGGTAATGATATCACTGGGGTTTCTGCATTCGACATTAACTATAATGCCTTTACGATTGACATGCTACTTCGTTGGGTATTTCTGCCGGGAAGCGAGCTTAATTTTGTTTGGAAAAACTCAATATTTACATCAGATTCAAATGTAAATGAGCGTTATTGGGAAACCCTAAATAATACACTTCAAAATGGGCCTATAAATACTCTTTCGCTCAAAGTAATTTATTGGCTAGACAGCCAATACTTAAAAAAGAAGACTAGCGCAGGCATTTAAAATAATCAAAAGGTTCTTGGCATTTTTTACATTGATAATGCGCCTTGCATGCTGTACTGCCAAATTGACTTATCATTTTTGTTTCTTGAGCATCACATTTAGGGCAAGGAACAATTAAAGGATCAGCAAAAAGAACGGACTTATCAGCCTCGTCTTGAGGAGGAGCAATACCGTATGCTTTCAGCTTTTGCTTGCCTTTTTCTGACATCCAATCTGTTGTCCAAGCTGGTGCAATTGAAGTACTAACCTCAAAGTCCGAAATCCCATTAGCTTCAAGTTGAATTGCAATATCTTTTTCAATAGTTTGCATGGCCGGACAACCGATATAGGTCGGGGTAATAACAATAAGGGCCGTTTTATTTTCAACACGGACGGAACGAACGATTCCAAGATCAATGATTGATAATACTGGGACTTCAGGATCAAAAACACCTTCAAGAAGCGAATAAATCTCCTTTTCGCTTACCATTCCATGTTAGGATAGGTTCGTTGCATGTATTGCATTTCGGCAAGCAAAAAGCCCATATGCTCAGAATGTCGACCTTCTCTCCCTCCCTGAAATTTCCAATTGTTTTTTGGTATTGCAATAGTCGCCATCTCAAGAACTTCGGTGACTGTCTTTTTCCAAAAAGGAAATATTATTTTTGCTGAAGGTATAATACCTTTTTTCAAGAGTACAGCATCAACTTCATTTTCAAAAAACAACTCGTCCGCGTACCTGTATAAAGCATCTAATGCTGCCTGAATTTTATCATGAGACTCCGCTGTACCATCGCCAAGACGAATAACCCATTCTGAAGAATGACGAAGGTGATATTTTGTTTCTTTCAATGCTTTTTCAGCAATACCAGAGAGCCGAATATCTGTAGATTGAAGCAAATGCTCCAATAGTGGTTTCCTGTATGCATCAAATAAAAATTGACGCATCATAGTATCTCCAAAATTTCCGTTAGGCTGTTCTACAAGCAATGTATTTGTATACTCTTTTTCAATACGCAGGAATGCCAACTCATCATTCGATTTAGGCTCGTCGGCCAATGAACCGGCATACTCGAGTAGCAAGGTTGCTTGACCTATCAAGTCAAGTGAAATATTTGTCGTTGCAATATCCTCCTCCAAAATGGGGCCATGACCACATAGCTCGGAAAGCCTTTGGCCTAATATGAGACTATCATCTCCCATCCTCAGTAGATATTGGTATAAAGCTTCTTGTTTCGTCATAGGCTACATGTGAGAAATACCATCAGGTACATCGTAGAAAGTTGGATGTCTGTATACTTTAGACTGTGCAGGCTCAAATAATGAATCTTCATTATTTGGATCGCTAGCCGTAATGTTGTTCGAAGGGACTACCCAAATAGAAATACCTTCAGAACGTCGAGTATATACATCGCGAGCATTCTTAATTGCCATCGTGGCATCTGAAGCTCTAAGGCTACCTACATGCTTATGGTTTAAGCCTTGCTTACTTCTAATAAAAACCTCCCAAAGAGGCCATTCTTTTGATTTTTCCATAATTATGCAGATTTCTTTGCGCTCCTTTTTTGAGCAAATGCCATAGCTGCTTCAACGACCCATTTACCGTCATCTTTTGCTTTTCTTCTAGCGTCAACCCGCTCCTTATTACAAGGTCCGTTTCCACCTACCACTTGCCAAAACTCATCCCAGTTTATTGCTCCGTAGTCATACCCGTCTTTTGCTTCATTCCATTTAAGGTCCTTATCAGGAATCGTTAATCCAATTAATTCTGCTTGCGGTACTGTTGCGTCAACAAACATTTGTCTGAGTTCGTCATTGGTGTGTCTTTTAATTTTCCAATTCATGGACTGCTCTGTATGGCTTGAATCTGCATCACTAGGACCGAACATCATTAATGCAGGCCACCAAAATCTATTAAAAGCATCTTGAGCCATCTCTTTTTGGGCTTGTGTTCCTGCAGCTAGTTTAGTCATAATTTCAAAACCCTGACGTTGATGAAAAGACTCTTCTTTACACACCCTTACCATTGCTCTTGCATATGGCCCATATGAGCATCTGCAGAGAGGCACCTGATTCATAATTGCAGCGCCGTCTACAAGCCAGCCAATTGCTCCCATATCAGCCCATGATAAAGTAGGATAATTAAAAATTGATGAATACTTTGCTTTTCCCGAGTGCAAATCGTCAATGGTTTGCTCGCGATCCGCTCCAAGCGTTTCTGCAGCACTATATAAATACAATCCATGGCCTGCTTCATCTTGAACTTTAGCTAAAAGCACTGCTTTTCTTCTAAGATTTGGCGCTCGAGTAATCCAATTCCCCTCTGGCAACATACCGACAACTTCTGAGTGTGCGTGCTGTGAGATTTGACGAATAAGCGTTTTTCTGTAGGCATCAGGCATCCAGTCATTAGGCTCAATTCTAATGTCTTTATCTATTTTCTTTTGAAAATTCTTTTCTAGTTCTTTAATGTCTATTTCCATC
>Ga0206130_10007151_pt1 | contig 12465 bp, 18 predicted proteins | sample Helgoland_Spring_9_FD_148637 | JGI IMG/M metagenome (GOLD analysis project Ga0206130, IMG submission 148637) | Pelagic subsurface seawater microbial communities from Kabeltonne, Helgoland, North Sea - Helgoland_Spring_Bloom_20160512_1 | ecosystem: Environmental > Aquatic > Marine > Epipelagic ... | reverse complement strand
TGGGTGAGGCTCAACCGAAGAGTTATGTACCATTCCGTAATTTAATGTTTATAAGTATATTAGCATCTTATGCAGAAGCAGTAAAAGCATCTGAGATCTGGTATGGGGCTGCTGAAGCGGATAGTTTAGCCGGTTACTGGGATTCGTCAAATGAGTTCATTGATACATTTAATAATCTTACAGCGTTAAATCGCGAGACTGTTATTAAGTTGGTTGCTCCTTTAGTAAGGATGTCTAAGAAAGACATCGTATTAGACGGCGTTTCTCTAGGGGTTAACTTCGAAGATACATATACTTGTTACTCTGGCGACTACCCTTGTGATGCAGAGTCTGCTAGCAGCAGCTTACGTCTAAAAGGCTTTATAGATGCCAAGTTAAGAGATCCTATTCTATATATACAGCAAGATAAATTAGATGCTGTATATGAGAAGAATGGGTGTAAAGCTATTTGTTAATATACTTAAATAACTCAGGGTTATGATATGCTATATGCTGTCTCATAACCTTATGAGTTTTAGGATTACTTAGAGCTTTAACCATAAACATTTCTATCTCACCATCACTTTTACCAGGTAATCGTCTTGTGGCGTAATCCTTAAGAGCTTTCAACTGTTTTGTATTATAAGCTTTTAAATCGCCAACGAGAGCTATATCATCATACTTATCGTCAGATACATCAGCATCTAAATCAAAATCTTTATATTTTTGAAAGTCCGCTGAAGCTACCATCTCTAGTAACTCATTAAATTTAGTAACCGTGTGTGTGACGTCTTTGTTGTGCATAAAGATTCTGAACTCTCTGTCTTTCTTGAACAGCAAGATGTTGGTTAATTTCTAATTGTGACATCCTTACCTCTTCAGCTTCTTCTTTTCGTTGCTCATGAGCAGGTACATTCGGCATGTATTGATTAGTAGTAAACTCTTCAGCTTCTTCATCTTCCCCACCCTTACGTTTTCTAAAGTAGAATCTTTGAAGCGTATTATACCCCCACTCATTAGGATTAAAGTTTTCAAAGTTTTGAACTGCTTCAAATTCTTCAGGTGATAGAATAGATAACTCTTCCAAAGGTGTATTTTCAATATTAGATTCTTCTTGTTCATAATGATCAGCAACTGCTCTAGAATGAGCTTGACCAGCTCTTTGCTTTTCATCTTTCATTGCTTTAGCAATTGCTTCACCTCTAGCTCCTTCATATTCTGAAATTTCACCATCGTTATTTAAATCTGATTTATTTTTATCAATTTCTTCTTGCTCATACTCTTCATCTTCCTTCTGAGCTTGCATATCTCCTAGATTTGTTTCAATAACGTCGATTGTATCAACGAGATATTGGTATATAACACTGTATTCTTCAAAATCAGCAATATAGTTTAAAAACTTTTCAAATTCAGCTAAGGTATCAATCTTCGCAACTGCGTCAGCAACATTATCGAGAGCTTCTTGAGGTACATCCTCCTTTTCAAGCTGAGCTATAACACTACCAACTGCAGTTCTGAGAAGTAATTTTTCATCTGATACATCATCACCAGCATCGAACTCTTCCTGCTTTTTAGCAATTGCATCTGTTGTAGCGTCTGCAATTTCTTGAGCTGTTAACTTACTATAATCTTTTCTCACATAACCTTCTGCAGCTTTAGGTCGTACACCTTTACCTTGTCTTAAAGTTGCAGCAGTGTTTAAGAAATCTGAAACTCTATCTAAACCTGAATCTGTAGTTTCAGCTGAATATTGTTCAAAGCTATCACCGATTGTATCGAGTAGCTCGGGTCTTTCAGTAGCTATTTGACCGACGATAGCATTTACATCTTTAGCGCTTGGTTTTCTTGTTTCAAATCCAGCTGGTACGACCTCAGGGTAGTTGTCTTGTAAGAACTTAAAGAAAAATAACCGAGCATCTCTATAAGGTAGTCCGATGTTTAATTTCTTCATCTTATTCATTACTGGTTTAAGAGTCTTCGCTATACTCTCCTCTACTAAGTCGCTAGAAATATAGTTCTGCGTATTTTCGTTAATAATAGTTGGTTTTGTTGCCCAAGAAATAAAGTTCATAATAATATTTATTGATTTCTGACATATTTCTACTATAATATCATTATATGTGCGGTATTTATCTAAGTTCTAATCTCTCAACGTTTGAGGTACTCGAGGAAGCTAATAAAAAGAGAGGTAATTTCTCTACTGGTATATTTCATGCGTATAGATCATCTAATTATGATATTAAAAAATATGAAGGAGGTATTAACTGGAATGATGTTAAATTACCACAAGGAGATGCAGGAGATTTTATATATCTTGGTCATAATCAAGCACCAACCAGTTCTGCTAGAGAATGGAAAGAAAATACATCACATCCATTTAGATCCGGAGATTGGATAGTAGCTCATAATGGTGTTTTAACTAATTATAATGAGCTAATTGATGAATACTTACCAGATCATGATAACCCTGTTGATAGTAGTGTAATACCGGCTTTATTGGACGAATTTGAATATAATCTCGGACCATGTGAGGATTCAGATACGGAAATACAGAATATTTTATATACAATTGAAAAATTAAAAGGTACATTTGCATTATGGGTTGTGAATATAAAAACGATGAACGTTTATATAGCAAGACAAGGTAGTACGTTGTTTTATAAGGACACTAATGTATCATCTATTAAAGGTGAAGGTTACGAAGAAGTCAAAGAAGGTATATTATACGGGTATACGTCTGAAGGATTAGTAGAACTTGATACATTTATACATGATTCGCCATTTTTAACATTATGAGACATATAGCATTATTTTCGCAGACCGGTTCCGAGATAGGTAACTTAAAAGATAAAGGTATTATACCGGATTCTATATTTTTTGATCAAGTAGATGATACTAAAATCGATAAACGAATTAATTCGTGTAAATCTACTCGTAGACTTCCTAGGAAAGATGTCAAGGATGTACAGGTCTTACGAGATTGCTTTGGTGACCCATCGACATGTATTATTACATTACATGGATGGCTTAATATTGTACCGAAGGAGATATGCGATGAGTATCAAATATATAATGGTCATCCTGGGCTAATTACAGATTACCCGGAACTTAAAGGTAAGGATCCGCAGGTGAGAGCTTTTAACGGCAACTACCCTTATATCGGCTCTGTTATTCACCGCGTTACCCCTGGCGTCGATGAAGGTGAAGTTATTATGTCAATGAGTACTCATAATAATAATGACACAACAATAGATCAAGTATTTGCGAAATTAAAAACTATATCACTAGCGTTATGGGTTGATTTCTTTAGTATTCGACACGATAATAAAGCATGTCAGAATTAAAACGAACAGGGCCGCCGCGTGAATTTGATACCGGAGCTCGACGAGATAACGGTGAAGGTAAATTACGTATGAGCTTAGTACCGCATAAAGCTTTAGAGTCAGTTATGATGAGATATTTACAGGGAGCTGAAACGTATAATGAACATAACTGGAAATTAGGTATGAAGCATTCCGTGCTATATGATTCAGCAATGAGACATTTGATGCAAGATTTTACCGGAGACGGTAGTGAAGATCATCTCGGTGCGGTATTATGGAATGTAATGGGAATGATTTGGAATAGAGATAATAAACCGCAACTAGATGACCGTAAAGACTATGAATAATATAAAAATATATACAGCAACTAAAGGTAGTAAGGAAGACTGCACACTTTATAAATGTATACAAGGCTACGGTATTGAGCATTTAGGTGTTTCAATACACTATGAAGATAAAAATACTAAAAGCCTTCAACAATGTTATAATAATTTTATTAATGATGCTCGTAAAGGTGATATTGACATCGCAGTAATGATACATGATGATGTGTATATTAATACTCGCGATTTATACTCTCTTTTATCTAAAGCTGCAGAACAATATACAGTATTTGGTGTAGCCGGTGCTACATCTTGCAAGGTTGGTAGCCCGGCTTTATGGCATCTTATGTCGAAGAGGGAAGATCAGAGAGGTTGTGTAGCTCATGGTAGTGAAAAGTCTTATATGTATACTTCTTTTGGCCCTGTACCGAGTAGATGCTTAGTTATAGATGGGGTATTCATTGGTATTAATATCAAAGAGCTACCTGAAAATGTGAAGTTTGATGAATCATATCCATCTAAGTTTCATTACTATGATTTAGACTTCTCACTTGAATGCAATAGGAACAGTGTTAAAATAGGTGTTGTGGATATACCTATCATCCATCTGAGCCCTGGTTTGCTTCACCCGGATAATGAGTTTTATAGTGGTCAAGAATATTTTATAAACAAATGGAAAAAATAGATTTAGATTATTTCGAGAAGATTCTTATTTACAAGAGTTTGACTGACGAGAGATATCTCGCAGATATTATTAGTCATGTAGAGCCTTCTATTATAGCTAATAAAAATATTAAAGTTATATTCACTATTATTAAAGATTTCTATAATAAAAGAGGAGTACCACCGACTACTACTGAACTTAAAACATATCTTGTTAATGATGATGTTAAAGATGCGTTTAGATCTGTAGCTGGAGCGTTTAATGAAATTGATAGGAATTTAAATAATGATGAGTTATTAGAGAATACTGAGAGGTATCTTAAAGAGAGGTCAATCTATCATACGATGATGGATGTGGCAGAAGATATAACACAAGGTAAGGTAGATACTAGCTATATTCTTGAACGATTTGAAAAAAGCTGTCAGATTGATCTTAAAAATGATATTGGGTTAGATCTATTTGAAAATATTGATACTTTGATCGATGATATAACTACAGATCAACCTGTAATTCCAACTCTATGGCCATGGTTAGATGAAAAACTTGACGGTGGTTTTAAATCTAATGGCAGGGCATTTTACGTCTTCGCCGGTCAAACAAACGTCGGTAAAAGTATTTTTCTTGGTAACATTGCTGCTAATATGAGTAGGCAGGGTAAGAATGTAGTTATTATATCTCTAGAGATGAGTGATATTATGTATGGCTGTCGAGTTGCTTCAGATATAACAAAGATACCTATAGCTAACCTAGCAGAGGAAGCCGTAACTCTCAAGCATACTATTAATGATATGAGCAAATCGCCTAATAACGGTAAAATATTAATTAAGGAATTTCCGCCTAATACAATTAGCTCTCAGCAAATTGCTAGTTATATTAAGACGTTACAGTTAAAAGGTATTAAGATTGACGCGATTGTATTAGATTACATCAACTTAATTAAAGGGTCGATGAATACTAATATGTACGAGAGAATTAAATCTGCGGCAGAAGAGATTAGAGCTCTAACCTATAAATTTAACTGCCCTATTATTAGTGCAACCCAGCTTAATAGAACTGGGTATGATGTAGATACCCCTAAATTAGATAGTATTGGAGAGAGTATCGGGTTAGCAGCAACTGCTGATGTTATTGTAGGTATTACTCAGAGTGATGAAGACAAAGAGCTTAATATTATTAATATTCATATGATGAAAAATCGATTCGGTCAGAATTTTGGTAATAATCAAATGAGAATGGACTTTAAGACATTAACTGTACACGAAGACGATTCATTAAATGATGACGATGGCGATCTTGGGGACGTATCTAACGCATTAGATATGTTGAGTAATTAAAAGAGGGAACTAAATAATATGTATAATGTCTGATAGAGATACATTACATATTATTAAACAGTTTATAACTGATTACAATACCAAATCAGAGTATAATATAGATACCCCACTATATAAGGGTAGCTTACCAATCGGTAGTAATACGTATTCTGTCGTAGGGGTATTTTTTGAAAATAATCCACATGCGTTAGCAGATAGTATTATTGAAAGTACCGATACTGATATTGTTTTGCTGCTAAATCTACAACAAGAAGTCGTTCTATTGAGAAAGAACAAAACATGTGGTATAGACTTAGGTAAGCTAGCTAAACAACTATCGGTAGGTGGTGGTAAGCCTGACGTAGCTGGATGTCTGTTAAACGATAAGATAATTAATTTAACAAAACTACTACAACCATGTTAAATGCTACCCCAACACAGAACATCGAAAACGATGAATTTAGACACGCCTTCTTATCGTTCTGCACGTTGGTATCGATTTTAAATGGCAAGAAAATGAACTTTCCTACAGTATTTTTAAAAATACTTGAAAACACAAATCTTAGACATATTTATATGGCTCATATAAATGAGGATAGTGAATTCGTTGCTATTAAAAAATTTATTGAAATGGAACCTTCAATTACCAAAAGTAAATATATAACAAAGTACTTGAATAAGTTAAAAACGCCTCTATTATAGAGAGGTGGAAGAGATTGAAAAGAAAATATACAATACATATTTAGCAGTTTCTAGGTCTGTTAATAGTAAACCCTTTAAGCTACGTAAGAATTTTGATAAATTTAATGTTCATAAAGACTACCCCGCGGTAGTAAAGCTTGGTAGATTCTTTAATAAGCATAAACATATTAATATTAATAGCTTCTTTGAAGCTCCATTTTTCGTATATGGTGAAGATCATTTTGATTTAAGCTTTTTTTGTTCACATAAAGCAGTAGCTACATATACTAAATATCATGATAGTTTTTTATTAGATAATCCAGCTAGTAAGCAATGTTTACAGAAGATAAAAGACAGTATAATTTTCATTCATGATTATTGTAAAGATCGATCTATATCTATATCGACATATATAAACTTCGTGGAAGACGGGTCTAGTTACAATATATTCTTATCTCATATAAAGAATAGAGATATTAATGTATATATTTTATTTGCCTTTCCAGAGTTTGAGGCTATAATAACGACGTTAGATTATAACATCAAACAAACATTCTCACCGTGTCTAGCTAGAATCAAATATTTGAGAACAAAACTCTACACGGCTAACCAAACAAAAAAAAATATAGATATGTTTAAAATATATCTTGAAAAAACAAAATAATAAACTATAATTAAATCATGAGTAATATAACAAATTCAATGTTCGAATCAATTCGCGGTGCCCTTGCTTCAAGTGAAGATAAGCCAGCGACTACTAATATCCTAAGAACCGAGCCAGGTAATACATATACGGTTCGTCTCTTACCTTTCGTTAAGGATCCAAAGAAGACATTCTACCACTACTACCAACATGGCTGGAATAGCTTCGCAACTGGTCAGTACGTCAGTGCAATATCGCCGCAAACGTTCGGAGAGCGTGACCCTATTGCAGAGTCTCGGTATAAGCTATATCGTGGAAATGATGAAGATAAAGCAATTGCTGGTAAGATTATTCGATCTGAAAAGTGGCTGGTTAATGTATATGTTGTTAACGATCCTGTTAATCCAGATAATAACGGAAAAGTAATGGTATTGCGATATGGCAAGCAGTTACATAAAGTTATTACTAGCGCTATTGACGGGGAAGACTCAGGCGATTTAGGCGCTCGAGTATTTGATCTAAGCCCTGAAGGTGTTAATTTTAAGGTTATTGTTGAGAAGCAAGGTGATTTTCCTACATATGTTTCGTCAAAATTCTCTTTCCCAGCTGAAGTTAAAGGCTTAGAGGAATCTGGGTTCGATGATATTTATAATGCAGCAACAGAACTTGACTCTATATTTAAGTTTAAAAGTTATGATGAGCTTAAGCAAATGGTAAACGAGCATATCTTTTGTAAGGATGAAGATTCACAGCGCAGTGAATCGCCAGTAGCACATGCAGTAACTAGCGCTGCACCTGTACCGAGCTCGGCTCCTGTACAAGCAGAGCAACCTAAACCGGCAACTCAAAGCGATGATAGTGATATACAAGACTTACTAGCTGGCTTGGATCTATAATTATGGAATCTACAGATCAGGAGCCGCCAGCTAGCTTTGAAAGGCAGCTGTCACCTCAAGAAGAGCGTGATGTTTTAATTAACTTCATGGGGAATGTTTACGGGGAGACTAAAAAGTTAGACGGTAATGTTATCGGCGCATCTACAACTCTTAGCAATAATAAGAGTAATGAGATTAAGCAGCATATTGAAAAGCTAGTTAGTCAACCTATAACATCAGCTACACCTGTATTGCCGGAAAGCTTACCCGTACCTTCTTCTATACCTGCAGTATCTGAACCGGTAGTATCACACCCACCTGTATCTGAACCGACGCTTCCGCCTCAAGTACAAGTTGAGCAACCGATTGTAGACTCAGATCAATTATCATTTAATTTTAATGTAAGTGAGAAAGATGAATTGTTTGCTTTGATTAATACCGCATTAACTAAAATAGATAAACTAAACAAAAAAGTTGATGCATTGGTGGATATATCATTACAAAGCACGCCAGTAAAAAAAAAATCAGCTCCCCGAAAAAAACCAGTTAAAGAAAAAAGGGAAACCTAATATAATACAGATTATATATGACTTCATTAAAAATAAAAAATAAGAAGGACTTTATTAGTAACTTTCTAGGGCCGATATCAAACTTAAATGATATGTGCGTTCTTAAAGTTACTAGTAATAATATCTCATGTACAATTGCATCAGCTGATGCAACTATTGTGTGTAAGGCAGATCTAGAATGTGAAATTGATATCGGATCTGAAGAAGGTATTACTTTAAATATTCCGGATATTAAAAAACTAGTTAGAGTCTTAGAGATTATACCGGCAGCGGAAATTACTATTAATATTGCTAATAATAATATATCCTACAGCAAAAGTGGTTATAAGTTTAGATACCATATTTTAGATGATAATATTATTAAATTACCTAATATTAACGTTAATAAAATTAATAAGCTTGATTTTAAAACCAGCTTTAATGTTACTGAAGCTAATTTAAGTATGTTATATAAAGGTAGTTCTTTTACTACCGAAACTTCGAAGTTATATATATTTGAAGATGATAGTAACATTGCCGGTGAGTTGGGGGATAAGAGTAGACATAATACAGATAATTTTGTATGTGTGTTAAGTGAATCATATACTGGTGACCCACTAACTAAACCATTAGCATTAAATTTTGAGTCATTTAGATTATTAAGCTTTAGCGGTAGTAGAGAAGTTGAGTTTAAAATTAATCAAGACATGGGAATAATTACCTGTAATATAAAAAAGGGTAATGTATCATTGATTTATGTTGTCTCGGCCTTAATTAATTAGTATATGTTAAACGTAGACGGTAAGTTAAAGGAAAAGCGAATTAGCAATAAAGTTAAGACAGCTGGATATACTCTCAAAAGATTAAAGGATAACGGGTTTGTTGTGTTTAAGATGTTTAATGCCTATAGTAATATAGATCCTAGACGTTGGACAGTTCTAATCGATCCAGGTGGAGCATCTGTATATCTTACATGTCATCATAATAAAGATAATTTAAACGAAGTATTGTTTGAATTTGATGACGGTGGTAATAATTTTAATCGCGGGTTTTTTCTTAAGACCGATAGTATCGAATCTATAGTTAATACTCTTATCGAAAAAGGTGTAAATAACGACGCAACAAAAAACCCATTCAGTAAGATTAAGTAAATATATATATATGGATGATGAAGCTCCAAAAAAGAGAGGTAGACCTAAAAGAGAAAAGGTTGAGTCTGTTTCTCTATCTGCGGTAGATAACCATAATACTGATATCCAAAATGTTATTAGAGAAGCTTTACGGACTATTATAACTGAAAGCAGTGAGGTTAAGAAGGATGAAGAAACTATTGAAGCGATGACATCAACTTGTGCGGAGTTTATGAAGAGTTTTATTATTATGGGGTATGATCTTAATGATAATGCAATTGCACCGATTTTTTATGCTAAGACAGATATGGAAGCAGATGCTTTATCTCATTATATGCAGCAGTATTTTATGGCTTCGATGAAAGGTCAGCATTGATTTTTGTATATTATATGATATAATATATGTATGAAAATATTAATATTGGGAAAAGGTTTTATATCTGAATATCTCGTTAAATATCTTAACGGTTCTGAGCATTCAGTCGATTGTTATTCTAGAGAAGAGTTAGATTATTCAGACGATATCGTCTTATATAATAAGATTGTAGATCAAGCAGATTTTGGTGAAGCTTTCGGTAATGGTTATGATGTTATTATCAATACTGCAGGTTTTACTGGTAGCCCTAATGTAGACGAATGTGAGTCAAGAAAAGCTGAATGCTTTGATTTAAATGTTAAGTTACCAAAAACAATTGAAGGTGTTTGTAAAGCAACAGGCATTAAATTTATCAATGTAAGTTCTGGTTGTATATATACTGGTTATGATAAAGACTATACAGAAGAGGATGAACCGAATTTTGGTATGTATAACAGTGAGTCAAGCTTTTATAGTAAGACAAAGCATGCATGTGAGTTAACATTAGATAATGATTTTACAAATACCATTCGTATTAGAATGCCAGTTACTAGTAAAGATGATCATAAGAATCTTCTCTCTAAATTAAACAAATACGATAATATTATTGACTTTAAGAATAGTAAAACTGATGTAGTTAAATTATGTGAGTTTATTGAAGTAGTAGTAGAGAATTTTAAACCAGGTATTTACAACGCAGTGCATAATAAGACTCTTACAACGAGAGAGGTTACAGAGATTATGGCAGAGTACGGTTTGCAGAATGATAATTGGAAGTTTATATCATATGAAGATTTACCAATCAAAGCTAATAGAAGTAATTGCGTATTAGATAATAGTAAAGCAAAGAGAGATTTTGACTTTGATTTCGGTGACGAAGAATATTATATCCGTCTCAATTGCTCGTTATTACAACAAAAATAATATGGCAAGAAAAGGTATAATTTTAGCTGGTGGAAATGGTACGCGTTTATTTCCATTAACTCACAGTATCTCAAAACAAGTATTACCGGTATATGATAAACCGCTACTACTATACCCGATACAAACGGTATTAGATGCTGGTGTAGATGAAATTATCTTTATTATTAAACCTGATCAGTATTATAATTTCAAGCATTTAATTAAAAAGCTACAATTACCGGTAAAGTATAATATTGTAATGCAGGAAGATCCTAATGGATTAGCGCAAGCATTTATTTTAGCAGAAGAATATATTGAAGGTCATTCAGTTGTATTGGCTTTAGGTGATAATATTTTTTATAGTGATACATTAAATGAGGATCTTGCAAATATCTTACCAGATGAAAATATTATATTTGGGTATGAAGTTAATAATCCGAATGCATATGGAGTTGCTGCTTTTGATGATGATGGTGCGTTAATTGATGTTGTTGAAAAACCAGTTAACGCTCCCAGTAATTACGCTATACCAGGTTTATACTTCTTTGATGATACAGTTATTGAGAAAGCAAAGAATTGTAAGAAAAGCGATCGCGGCGAATATGAAATCGTAGATGTAATTAAGCAGTATATAGCAGAGAAAAATATTAGCATTTATAAATTGGATAAAGGAGCTGCGTGGTTTGATTGCGGTACTATTGACGATTTACTAGATGCTGGTAATTTTGTAAAAGCTATACAAACGAGAACAAATAATAAAATTGGTTATGAAAATAAGTAGTAAAATTGATAAGAAGAATATTTTAGTAACAGGTGGTTACGGATTTATAGGTGGTAATTTTATACGATTTTTAAGAGATAATTTCCCTCAGTACCGTATAGTATGCTTAGATAAAAACGGGTACGCTTCTAATAAGCAATATGTAGAGGGTTTATGTGATAAAGAATATAAATTCGATTTAGTATGTAATAAGAAGCTAGATATGCTTTTTGAGACAGAAGATAAATTTGACTATATATTCCACTTTGCAGCAGAGTCTCATGTAGATAATAGTATTAAAGATCCCTCTATTTTTATACAATCAAACGTTGTAGGTACGCAAAATTTACTTGAATGTTTCCGTAAAGCAAACTACGGGAAGATGGTACATATCAGTACTGACGAGGTATACGGACATTTGGGGTTTAACGATCCTTCATTCATAGAGTCAACCCCAATTAACCCTCGTTCTCCATACGCTGCGAGTAAGGCATCAAGCGATCTCTTATGTATGGCATATATTAATACCTTCGATTGTAATATTAGTATTACTCGATGCTGTAACAATTACGGTCCTAATCAGCATAGTGAGAAATTTATACCGACTATTATAAAATCGCTTAGTAAAAATAAGAAAGTACCAATTTACGGTGAAGGGCTTAATATACGCGAATGGGTGCATGTATATGATCATAATTTAGCTGTATGGGCAGTCGCAACGAAGGGTAAACCTGAAGTATATAATATCGGATCTGGCGTTGAATTAACTAATATTGAATTGGTTGATAAAATCTGCAAGATAATGGATAAGGATTTAGATAAAAGCGCAGTATTCGTTGAGGATCGGTTAGGGCATGACTTCCGTTATAGTATTGACTGTAGTAAAATACAAGAAGAATTATTATATGAGCCACTATATACGGATTTCGATGAGCAATTAAAAGAATTAGTTAAAGAGTATGCTTAAA
>Ga0206130_10007148_pt1 | contig 12473 bp, 3 predicted proteins | sample Helgoland_Spring_9_FD_148637 | JGI IMG/M metagenome (GOLD analysis project Ga0206130, IMG submission 148637) | Pelagic subsurface seawater microbial communities from Kabeltonne, Helgoland, North Sea - Helgoland_Spring_Bloom_20160512_1 | ecosystem: Environmental > Aquatic > Marine > Epipelagic ... | reverse complement strand
TGGTTGCATTTGGAATGGTAGCACAGCTGCATCCACGATTGGAAAACGGCCTGTTTGCGAAACCCAATTCTTATGGTCACACGCATCTCAGAATCACAGACTTTTTAGAATCCACGAAAACAAGGTCAACAGAAATTGTACACCTCGGAAGCAGCACCTGCTATCGGGGAATTGACACTGCTCCATTCGCTGACCTAGATCATCCGTCATTCAACCTATGCTCCAGCTCGCAAACTTTTTTCAATTCAAAGCATCTGCTCGAATGGTGTGTGGACAAAGAAATCAAACCTGAAGTAGTGACCTTGGACATATATCCGGGTATCTGGCACCTTTCCGGGACCGAATCAACAAGAGACTTGATTGTCAATCATGACCATGTCAATGAAACCGTTTTCCAACGTATGGCTTGGAGTTCAGGAGACCCATTCAATGGAGTATTGGCCGCCTACTTCGGATTGAAACGGTCGTTCGTATCTCTGAAAAATCTTCCAGGACAAACAGATGAATATCGACCGGGGGGGTTCACATTTTCAATACGCGATCCATTTGATGAACTGAGTTGCGACACCATCCGCCCACACCTATCCAAGATGCAATCCCGTGCTCTAAAGTCAATCCGCAACATCTGCGAAGAAGAGCGCATTCAGCTCATACTCATTAACCCGCCACAGTTGTGCGAGGAGGTGTTCGAAAAGCCGGGAGTCATGGAAGGTTTGCCATGGATCGAGGGCAATGATTGGCCGTTGGCCAAGGTTGATTCGCTTTATTACGACGACCACCACCTGCGTGGGGTGGGGGCCGAGCTGTATTCGGAATGGTTGGCAGGGTAGGTTTTGGCCCTGATGGACTGACAATCAGGAGGTGGGGGCTGCCGGCTTAGGGTGGCTGAAAGGAGCCGAGACTTGTCGGTGGAAAGGGAGTGATCGTCGGGTGGCGAGTCATCCCTGCCCATTTCACAAAATGCGTGAAGAAGGTGTGCTATATTGCCGCCTGAGAAACCTGTGATACCACGCGATTCATGACGCCACAGACCACCGCAGCCCAGGCTGCAACCGCCCCCCTTTCCGGCCGCAATCAAGCGGCCGGCGCCATCTTCCGTCCCATCATGGGCCTTGCCGCCTTGCTGCTCGCCGTGCTCTGCACGCCCGACGCCGCTTGGGCACAATCAGGCTCTGGAACGCTGAAAGGAAAAGTGACCGACGTAGAAACTGGCGAGCCTTTGCCGTTCGTGAACGTGGTCCTGTTCCTCAATGGAAACCAAGTGACGGGTGGCAACACCGACTTCGACGGTGAGTACACCATCAAGCCCATCAACCCCGGTTCTTACGACGCGCTGTTCAGCTTCGTCGGCTACACGCCCAAGCGGGTGACGGGTGTCAAGGTGACGGCCAACAAGATTCAATTCGTGAACGCCACACTCGGAGCGGGTGTGATGATGGACGAAGCGGAAGTCATTGAGTACACCGTACCCCTCATCGACCGCGATGGTGGTGCTTCAGGTGGTACAGTAACCCGTGAAGACATCGAGAAGCTTCCTGGTCGTGACGCCCTCGCGGTGGCGACAACGGTAGCGGGTGTTGGAACCTCGGGAACAGGCGGCGGCGTCTCCATTCGTGGAGCGCGGACCAGCTCAACCTGGTACTACATCGATGGTGTGAAGGTGCGTGGTTCTGTGGCCCTCCCCAAGAGCGCCATCGAGGAAGTCAGCGTCATCACCGGTGGTATCCCCGCCAACATTGGTGACGTGACCGGTGGTGTCATCAGCATCTCGCTGCGGAACTCGAGCTCCAAGTGGTTTGGAGGTGCAGAGGTCATCAGCTCGGGCTTGCCCATTGGCGACGACCAAAGCATTGGACTCGACAAGTATGGATACAACCTGGCAGAGGCGACCATTTCTGGCCCCATCGCTTTTGCTAAAAACGATGACGGAAGCCGTGGCCGCCCCTTGCTCGGCCTCTTCCTGACCGGTAACTACACCTCGAATTACGACGGGCGTCCAACGTTTGGTGGCCTGAACCGCATGAAAGAGGATGTGCGCCAGCAACTCATTGCAGATCCCCTGCGCCAAAACATCGATCTCTCTACCGGCGACATCAATGGCGCGCTCTACAACGCAGACTTCCTGACACCCGACGCTTTCGAAGCGGCTCCCACCCGTTTGAATGCAGCGAACACCAGTGCTCAACTCGTGGCCAAAATCGACGTCAACACCTCCGAAACGGTCAGCTTGACCTTTGGTGGAACGGGCCTCTTCAACCGTGGACACAACTTCAGTTACGCGAACAGCCTGATGAACTGGGAGAACAACTCCTTGTCCACCAACCTCAACTGGAGGGCGTATGCCAAGTTCAGCCAACGCTTCCAAGCCGAAGAAGGAGAAGACGAAGGCGGCTTGAGCAACGTGTTCTACCAAATTATGGTGGACTTCACGCAGAACACAGGCCGCACCGAGGACGACACACATGGGTCAGACCTCATGAAGTATGGCCACCTGGGCCGGTTCAATGTGGCCCAACAAAACAGTTACCAATACGACGCAGGTGCGGATGTCTTCCGCCACGTGGGTTGGGAGGACACGGCTGTTTACTTCAACCCTTCCGCGTTCAATCCCGAGTTGGCCGCCATCACGCAGCAATACTTCAACTTGTTTGACCGCACGCCATACGTCCCGTTCATCGACGGGCCTTATGACAACCTGCTGACGGTCCAGAACAATGCATTGCTCAACGGGCAGGTAGCCCCCAGCACATATGGTTTGTGGAATTACTACGGCACCCAGAGCAATGGATTCAGCCAATTCGACCAGCGCCAGTTCCGCGTGTCGGCAGCAGGTTCTGCAGACATTGGTGACCACGCTCTTCAACTCGGTTTCGAGTACGAGCAACGACGCGACGCATTCTACAGCGTGGACCCTGTAGGGTTGTGGACCTTGGCCCGATTGACAGCCAACAGCCACATTAAGGAGATTGACGCTTCTGATTCCACGATCACCAACGTGGGCACGAACTACTATGTGACCTACGACCGTTTGATCGGTGACAATCAGTTTGAGTTTGACCGCAACCTGCGGGAGTCGCTTGGCCTCGACCCAGACGGCAACGACTACATCAATGTGGACGCCCTCGACCCCAACAACATGGACATTTCACTGTTTGGCGCCGACGACCTCCTGAATCAGGGTTCGAACTACGTGACCTATGGTGGATTTGACCACCACGGAAACTCCCTGAGCGGACGTCCCACCATTGAGGACTTCTTTAACGAGACGAACGACAATGGATACCGTACCCGTCCGATTGGTGCTTACGAGCCCATCTACATCGCCGGATACGTCATGGACAAGTTCACCTTTGACGACATCATCTTTAATGTCGGTGTGCGTGTGGACCGCTTCGACGCCAACCAGCCGGTTCCAAATGACCCTTACATCATTGGTGAGGCTTACCGGGTTGGAGACATCACCAACCAGCTTCTGGGGGATTTGGATCCAAACTTTGTGATTCCAGAAAACATCGGTGAGGACTTTGCCGTCTACGTCGACGCCTATGACAACGCCACTACGGTGGTTGGTTTCCGGGATGGTGACACCTGGTTCAATGCTGCCGGAACCGAAGTACAGGATCCCGATATCCTCGCTGTAAACGAGGTGTACCCAGCACCCTGGTTGCAAACCGATCCCGATGCGCCTTTGACATCCAAGGCCTTCTCTGACTATGAGCCACAGGTCAACATCATGCCCCGTGTATCGTTCTCATTCAACATCTCAGATGAGGCGGTCTTCTTTGCACACTACGACATCCTGACGCAACGCCCAACATCGAGCATTCGCTTCAGCCCAATTGACTACTTGTTTATGCGGAACCGCGATGCACTCATCGCCAATCCAAACCTCCGCCCAGAGAAGACAGTGGACTACTCTATTGGATTCCAGCAAGTGCTCTCCAAGACTTCAAGCTTGAAGCTCGAGGCGTTCTATAAGGAGCTGCGTGACATGATCCAGGTGCGGAACTTCACCGGAGCCTTCCCCCGCCCCTACCGCGCTTTTGGAAACCTCGACTTCGGAACGGTCAAGGGACTTACCGTCAGTTACGACCTGCGCCGCACAGGCAACGTTCGCATGAACGCCAACTACACGCTGCAGTTTGCAGACGGAACAGGTTCAACCACCCAGACAGCTTTGGCGCTCATCAACGCCGGATTGCCCAACCTCCGGAGCATCAACCCGTTGAACTACGACCAGCGCCACCGCATCGTCTTCAACGTCGACTACCGCTACGGCAGTGGTGAGGCATACAACGGTCCGATGATCGGCAAGTCACAGATCTTCGCCAACACTGGCTTCAACCTGATCACCAACCTCGGCTCAGGAACGCCCTTTACATCGCAGGTCTTCCCAACGCCCATTACAGGCGAAATCAGCCCCTCGACCGAGGGCAGCTTGAACGGAAGCCGTTTGCCTTGGCAAGTCACCCTCAACACCAACATCGACAAGAGCTTTGAGCTCACGTTTGGAGAAGGGGAAGACGCCAAGAAGGCCTACCTCAACGTGTATTTCTGGATCACCAACTTGTTGAACACCCAGAACATCACAGGGGTGTACCGCTTTACGGGAACCCCAGACGACGACGGCTACCTCGCCGCCGCCCAGTACCAGCCACAGATTGACACGAAGAACGATCCTGATGCATACCGCAACTACTACGGTATGTATGTAGACGATCCGTTTAACCTCGGGGTGCCCCGCACCATCCGTTTGGGCGTCAAGCTCGATTTCTGATCCCAAACAATCTGCACCATGTACCCAGAGCTCTTTCAGAAGATGACACGAAACCGCATCCTCTCCATCGCCCTCGGCGCCGCCTTGCTCACCTCCGGTGATGCCATGGCGTACAAGTACGTCGGCGCCAATGGACCCGGCGTTGCCGGACCCAATGCCACAGGCGACACCAACGGCACACTCGGAGCAGCCCAGCCCCGAACTGTTGCTGCTGCTTGCGCACCTGCAGCCGCCCTCAAGAACCTCGAATGGAACAACGTTCGTGCACTGGTCGAAACCGGAGGCTCCCTCTGGCAAAACCGTGCGCAAGGCAACGCTGCTTATGAGGTGCCCAAAGACGGCAATGTGCACTCCATCTATGCCGGTTCCTTGTGGATGGGCGGCATCTCACCCGACCAACAGCTCAAGCTGGCGGCCATCAAGTTCCGGGCTTCCGGAAACGACTTCTGGCCCGGACCACTGACCAACGATGGATCGGCTGAGGTGGACGAGTCGACGTGTAATGAATACGACCGCTTCTACACCACCACGCGTGCAGACAGCGAGCGCCACCGCCAGTACTTCGAGGCGGTCACAGCTGGAACCGTAGACGAAGAATTCCCTGACGGATACGCGATCCCCAGCAGCTTCTTTGACTATCCTGCTATGGGCAACACGGCCCTCGGTCAGGACTTCTACCTCGCGCCTTTCCTTGACTTTGACGGAGACGGTTTCTACGACCCCACCCTTGGAGACTACCCTTGGTACGACTTCCTCCAGGAAATCGACTGCAAGAACCGCCGACGTGAGGACCCCGTGCCCTTGTATGGTGACCAGAACTTCTACTGGATCTTCAACGACAAAGGCAACGTTCACTCCGAGTCCCAAGGAGAGCCCATCGGCATGGAAATCCGTGCTCAAGCCTTCGCGTTCTCTACGAACGACGAGATCAACAACATGACGTTCTACAACTACGTGCTCATCAACCAGGGCACGCAGACGTTGACGAACACCTATTTCGGTTCTTGGGTCGATGCCGACCTCGGTTGCTACAACGACGACTACGTTGGTTGCGATGTACAACGCGGACTCGGCTACTGCTACAACGGTGATGCCAACGACGAGAACTGTGGCGCCAACGGTTATGGTGAGAACCCACCTGCGGTAGGAGTAGACTTCTTTGAGGGTCCGTACCAAGACGCTGACAGCATCGACAACCCATTAACGCTCGACTTCTCCGACGCCCAAGACAGTTTGGGTATTCCCTATCGTGGAATCGGCATCGGGTACGGTGATGGCATTTCAGACAACGAACGCTTCGGAATGCGGCGTTTCGTCTATTACAACAACTCTGGCGACCCCATTAACGGCGAGCCCACCACACCCGTTCACTACTACAACTACATGAACGGCATCTGGAAGAACGGCCAGAAAATGACCTATGGTGGCAACGGCATCACAGGATCGGAAACCGCTTGTGACTATATGTTCCCAGGCGAAACCGACCCCAACCAATGGGGAACCGGTGGACTTCCCGTAGAGCCATGGACCGAGCAAACCGCTGGCAACCCTGCTGCTGACCGCCGCTTTATCCAGGCTGCTGGACCCTTTACCCTCGAACCCGGTGACTTCAACAACATCACGGTTGGTGTGGTATGGGCCCGAGCTTCTGCCGGAGACCCCTTCGCATCGGTGGAGTTGATGAGGATTGCAGACGACAAGGCCCAGGCCTTGTTCGACAACTGCTTTGAAATCGTCTCTGGCCCCGATGCTCCAGACGTTACCATCCAGGAATTGGACAAGGAGTTGATCCTGTATCTGACCAACGACAATCCCATTTCGAACAACTTTCAGGAACAGTACACCAAGTTCGATCCAGGTGTGCCCGAGTACAACAGCTCCAACGAGCTGCTCGACAGCTTGTCACGGAGCTATGTGTTCCAAGGCTATCAGATTTACCAACTCCGCAACTCGGAAGTGGGTCCTGATGAGCTCAACAACGTTGAAGCCGCGCGCTTGATCGCACAGGTAGACGTGCAAGACGACATTGACTTGATTGTCAACTTCGACCAAGACCCCACGATGGGACTTCCTGTTCCTTCGTTGATGGTCAATGGTGAGAACGAAGGGGTGCGTCACAGCTTCCAAGTGCAGAACGACGCCTTTGCCCAAGGTGACAACCGCTTGGTCAACTATAAGACCTACTACTTCATGGCCATTGCTTATGGCTATAACCAGTACGAGCCCTACGATCCTGTGCTGTTGACTGGTCAGAGTAAGCAATACCTCGCCAGCCGTAAAGCCGCCGTTGGATCGATCCGTACGTACAGCGGTTCGCCCCACCCTCCCGTTACCGAGGCTGGTGGAACGATTGAGGCGGCGGCCTATGGCGACGGTGTGGCGATGACGCGGATTTCCGGAAAAGGAAACGGCACCCACATCATCGACATCACCCGCGACAGCGAGGACAAGATCTTGGAGAACAACTTCATCGAGAAGCTCGAGTACGTTCGTGGCGCTGGCCCAGTAGGTGTCCGCGTGGTCGATCCGCTCTCTGTGCCCAACGCCGAGTTTGAACTCGCCTTGGCCCTCGGCAACGACGACCTCGATCCCGAGGACGATGCCGACGAGTGCTTCTGGACCTTGACCAACCTCACTTGGCTCAACGACGGCGACCCCGACAACGACCTCGACGCCGTGCGCACCTCCAACGAGGCGATTTCCATCCGCAACGAGCAGCTCTTGCTCGACTGGGGCTTGGCCATCACCTGGGAGCAGTATGTCTTCGGAAACGACGGAACCTTCACCGAGCCCCTCTCTGGCTCCATCGAGTTTGCCGATCCCGAGCAGCCTTGGTTCTTTGGTATTCCCGACCGTGAGGGCATCGGCAACGAGCTCAACTGGATCCGCGCCGGTGCGCAGGAAACCCCCGATGGAACGCCCGAGGAAGAGGCCGTCTTTGACGACTTTAAGCCCGGTCAGCCGTACGACGAAGGGGAGCAGTGGGAAGGTGTCCTCTTTGGAACCTGGGCCCCGTACTGCCTCGTCTCCTGGACCGACGATGTGACCTTCGCAGACGGATCCACGGCGCCTTATCCTGTGGTGGCGCCTACAACTGGATCCCTCAAGTGGAACCTCGGTCCCATCACCGACGCCATCCCTGGAACACCCAACGTCGATGTCGTCATGACCTCCGACAAGTCCAAGTGGACACGGTGCCCCGTCTTTGAGATGCAGCCCAACGAGGACCTCGCTCAGGACATGGACACCCCACTCGGTTCGCCAGAGAAAATGGGGCTCCGGCGCCATGCTTCGGTCGACAAGAACGGACGCACTGTAGCCGAAGGTGGTGACCCCTACTTCGCTACCCTCAACGGTCAGCAGCAGTATGGCATGAGCTGGTTCCCAGGATACGCCATCGACGTAGGGACTGGTGAGCGCCTCAACATGGCCTTCGGTGAAGACTCCTGGGCATCCGCCGACAACGGTGATGACATGATCTTCAACCCCTCCTCGCGCGTGCAGGGTGGACTCGGAAACGTCTATGCCGGTGGCCAACACTGGATCTATGTCTTCCGCAACCAGCAGTACTCCGACGACAACGACAGCCGTGTGCCTGCTTACGACCTCGGTCAGTACCTCTACGGGAAGTTCGGCCCCGATGCCGGGTCCAACGATGACCGAAAGGCCATGCGCGGTTGCGGATGGGTCGGTTCATCCATCACCAGCCCCGAGTTTGAAATGCTCTCTGTGGAGGATGGCCTCATCCCCACCGAGACCCGCATCAAGCTCCGTGTTGCTAAGGACTACCGCAGGTACGCCTACGACCGGTCCGATGTCGACGAAATCGAAGGGACGCCCAACAACAACAACCCGTTGTACCGCTTCTCTACTGCCGACGTTGCCACCCTCACAGGTGACAACCCTACGCTCTCCGATGCGCTCCAAAACGTACGTGTGGTTCCCAACCCCTACTACGCGTACTCACAATACGAGACCTCTAAACTTGACAACCGCGTCAAGATTACCGGACTGCCCGAAATATGCACCGTACGCATATACTCCATCGCAGGGACACTCGTCAGAACCTTCGACAAGGCCGATCCCCTCACTTACATCGAGTGGGACCTCAAAAATGACCGGAACGTCCCCATCGCTGGTGGCGTCCACATCGTTCACGTCAACACCCCCAACGCGGGTGAGAAAATCATCAAGTGGTTCGCCGTTATGCGTCCCGTTGACCTCGAAAACTTCTGATCATGCAACGGATCCTTACCTCCACCCTCGCCCTGATGCTTGCGGTCGCTTGTGCGGCCCCGGCATACGCTGGCAACCCTGACCGTTCCGGTAGTGCCGGAGCCGGACAGCTGCTGATCATGCCCTGGGCTTTGAGCTCAGGCGTGGCTGGCGCCAACACCGCCCTCGTGACCGGTGTAGAAGCCAGCTTCTCCAATGTTGCTGGCTTGGCGTTCGTCAACCGCACCGAACTCGCTGTCTGCAACCAGCAGTACCTCGTCGGAACCGACATCCAGCTCAACTCCTTTGGCTTTGTGCAAGCCGTAGGAGGTGGACACTTTGGAGTCACAGTGACGAGCATGACGTTTGGTGACATCGAAATCACCACCGAAGATTTGCCAGAAGGTGGTATTGGTTCATATCGCCCCACGTTTTCGAACATTGGAATCAGCTATGCCAAAGCATTCTCCAACAGCATCTACGGCGGCCTCACGGTGCGCATGATTTCGGAGAGCATCAGCAACGTGCGGGCCAATGGCGTTTCATTCGATGCTGGCATCCGTTACCTCGCTGGAGATGACGGCCGCTTGAAGTTTGGCATCTCCCTCCGCAACGTGGGAGCACCCATGCGCTATGGAGGTGACGGCCTCACCTTGACCGCAACGCCACAAGGCGCTCCTTCAGGTTTGACCATCATGCAACGCAGCGAGCGTTTCGAGTTGCCTTCCTTGGTCAACATTGGGTTCGGATACGAGATGATGCGCCGAGAAAGCATGACCCTCAGCGGCATGGGCCAATTCACCTCGAACAGCTTTACCCGCGACCAAGTAGCAGGTGGCCTGGAACTGAGTCTGAAAGACCGCTTCATGATCCGCGCAGGGTACCTCTATGAGGACGGCCTCGGTGCGGAAGAAACTGCGCAAACAGCCATGACCGGGCCGAGTGCTGGATTCAGTGTCAAGTTGCCGACCTCCGGCGAAGGCTACATTGGTCTGCACTACGGATACCGCACAACCAACCCGTTTGACGGAATTCACAGCATCGGGCTCAACATCTCTATGTGAGGCCCATGCGCGCAACGCTCCTCTCCCTGCTCCTCGCAGGCGGATGCCTTGCCAGCTTCGGCCAGGACGCCGCCCCCGGCCATCCTATCTCAGATAAAGGCCGAAGTGTTCTTACCGAACAGCCGGAATCCCCGGTAATTGCCCCACAACCTCGTGGTACTGCAGCAGCCTGCGCTCCAGCGACAGCGTTGCGGAACTTGGAATGGAACAACGTCCGTGCCCTCGTAGAAAATGGCGGCTCGCTCTGGTACAACCGCTCCATAGACAAAGGCGCCTACGTCGTTCCCAAAGAGGCCGGAGTCAGCGTTGTCTATGGCGGTGCTTTGTGGCTCGCAGGCATCAGTCCCGACCAGCAACTCAAGCTTGCCGCAGCGCGTTACCGGAACAACGGCAACGACTTCTGGCCCGGACCCCTTACCAATGACGGGGCTGCCGAAGTCGACGAGTCCACCTGTTCTGCATACGACCGGTTCTCCATCACGGAGCGACAAGACGCCATGCGGCACAGGCAGTACTTTGACTGTTCCGCCGACCCCACCTGCGACCTCGACAAAGAATTCCCAGACGGATACGCCATCCCGACTTCCTTCTTTGAATACCCCGCGCACGGCAATGTGGCGCGTCAACAGGATTACTACCTGGCTCCATTCTACGACTACGACGGGGACGGCAACTATGACCCCACACTCGGAGACTATCCCTGGTACGACTTCCTCCAAGAAATCGACTGTGGAAATCGCCGGCGCGAGGACCGCGTCCCCCTTTACGGAGACCAGACCTACTACTGGATCTTTAACGACAAAGGGAACGTCCACACAGAATCTTTGGGAGAGCCCATCGGCATGGAAATCCGTGCACAGAGTTTTGCCTTCTCGACCAACGACGAGATCAACAACATGACGTTCTGCAACTACGTCTTGATCAACCAAGGCACGCAGACGTTGACCAACACCTTCTTCTCTCAATGGGTCGACTGCGACCTGGGGGGGCACGTGGACGACTACGTCGGATGTGATGTCCAACGCGGACTCGGGTACAGCTACAATGGCGATGCTTTTGACGAAGCCACCAGCTACTCCATTGGATATGGTGAGCATCCGCCAGCCATGGGCATCGACTTCTTTGAAGGACCCTATCAGGATTCCGATGGGGTCGACAATCCCTTGACGTCCGTATTTACCGACGCGGTCGACTCACTGGGTATCCCCTACCGCGGCATTGGCATCGGATATGGCGATGGTGTCATTGACAACGAGCGCTACGGCATGCGCAAATTCCTGTACTACAATTGGTCCAGCGGCATCGATGGCCAACCGAGTCAGAGCGTGCACTACTACAACTACATGCGCGGATTCTGGAAGAACGGACAGCGCATGGCGTATGGCGGTAACGGAATCACCGAAAGCTCCGGTGCCAACCTCGACATCGCAGCCGACTACATGTACCCAGGCGACACCGACCCCAACCAATGGGGCACCGTTGGACAACAGGTAGAGCCTTGGACCGAGCAAACAGCAGGAAACCCCGCAGGTGACCGTTTGTTCCTGCAATCTGCCGGCCCCTTTACCCTGGAACCAGGCGACTACAACAACATCACGGTGGGCATGGTATGGGCGAGGGCCGATGCCGGCGACCCCTTTGCATCGGTAGAGCTTCTCCGCATTGCAGACGACAAAGCCCAAGCCCTGTTTGACAACTGCTTCGAAATCGTCTCTGGCCCAGATGCGCCCGACATGACCATTCAGGAATTGGACAAAGAATTGGTGCTGTTCCTGACCAACGACAACCCCTTGTCCAACAACTATCAGGAGGGTTATGAGGTGTTTGATCCCGGTACGCCCACGTTGCGAACAGACGGCACCCTTTTGGACACCGCCGCCCGCAGCTATGTGTTTGAAGGATACTTACTCTATCAATTGGTCGATGCTACTGTCGGACCCGACGAGTTGATCAATCCTGACCGAGCGCGTCTCATCGCCCAGTGCGATGTTCAAAACGACATTGACCAACTCGTGAACTACACCTTCGATCCGGTCATCGAATTTTCCGTGCCTACGCTGATGGTCAACGGTGAAAACAACGGTGTGCGCCACAGCTTCCAAATCGTGAACGACGCCTTTGCCCAAGGGGACAACCGCTTGGTCAATTACAAGGAGTACTACTTCATGGCCATCGCATATGGCTTCAACGAATACGAGCCTTTCAATCCGAATTCTGGCGCAGGCCAAGACGTCCCGTACATCCCCTCCCGAAAAGGAGCCACGGGCTCGATTCGCGTATTCTCAGGAGAGCCCCACCCTCCCGTTACCGAGGCTGGTGGAACGATTGAGGCGGCGGCCTATGGCGACGGTGTGGCGATGACGCGGATTTCCGGAAAAGGAAACGGCACCCACATCATCGACATCACCCGCGACAGC
>Ga0206130_10007144_pt1 | contig 12476 bp, 18 predicted proteins | sample Helgoland_Spring_9_FD_148637 | JGI IMG/M metagenome (GOLD analysis project Ga0206130, IMG submission 148637) | Pelagic subsurface seawater microbial communities from Kabeltonne, Helgoland, North Sea - Helgoland_Spring_Bloom_20160512_1 | ecosystem: Environmental > Aquatic > Marine > Epipelagic ... | reverse complement strand
TAATGGATCCCTGAGGAGTTGTAACACCAACAACGGGGACACTATTACTAAACTTAGGACTAATGCTAAGCAAATTAATAGGATAATCGGTAGGAAGAAAATGAGATCCCTCAGTTTCAATAGTAATGAATATATTGTTTTCATGTGCAAAGTGTGTTAGTTCGTTTACTAAAGCTGGATGCATTGTTGGAGAACCTCCTGTCAGCATCATTTCCTTTATATGAGGGTTATCTTCATATGCTTTAATAATATCTTTAAAATTAAAATGTCCTTTTTCTGGATGTATACTTGTGTACCAACTATCACACCATCCTCCTTCTCCGAAGTAACATCTATGAGTACATCCTGTAGTTCTAATCACTACTGTTGGATAACCTGCTCTTGATCCTTCTGATTGTACTGCTGTATATATTTCTACGATAGGTAAATTTTTATCGTAGTCTTCTATTCTTTTTAACTGTTTATGCGACATAAATTGCACTGTTTTTAGCGTGTTCCCTAAATTCTACTTTTGTTATCTTAACTCTTCCGTCAGTTTCTGCTTCTATAAATGGATTTATACTTTCGTAAATAAATTTAGCAAAGCTCTCTGCTCCTGTTGCCGGAACTATTCTTACTTGAGCTACTTTAGCTAAATCCATTTGCATGAAAGATTCTTTGAACGGATCATCTTCTGCTACTAAAAAGGTATGATCAAACATATAGTCCATCCATGCCTTAGGTGTCATCTTCTCTATAGTTCCTTTAGCTCTTTTCATTCCTCCAAAGTCCCATACCCAATTCCTTTCGTCTAATTCTCCTTCAAACCATATCTTAAATGAAACTCCATATCCATGTAGTTTAGAACAGTGAGTAGTTGTTGCTTTCCATTGACGAAATACAGTAGAGTAACCGTCAAATACTTTTGTTGATTGAAATTTTCCCATGATTTTTATTTAAACTAATTCTTCTCCTATTCCTACTACTTCTGATAGTATAAGTAAAATAGCAGCAATATCTATACTCCACCATAAAGCAGCGTATCCTAATATACGAATACCTGATTTTATAAAGCTGATTTGTTGATGTAATTTTGGATCTGGAATTTTATGATCGTTGATCTTAATTCCTTCGAAGTTCTCTCTATCTTCTCTATTGTAGAGTTCATTCATAACCTTTTTTCCTAATTTATCCATATTCGTGTTTTTAAAGTGGTGCTACGACACTAATTAATTCCTATAATATAATATAGTTAGAATATTCCTTATATCCAACTAAATATACGTTTTTTTTATAACGAATTTATAAAATGTATTGTCCAAGCAATTAAACCGTTTAACTGTAAAGCAACTAAGTTCCATTGTCTACGTATTGCTACCTGTATTAATACACATCCAAATCCCAGTACATACATAATTGGATTTAATGTCCATTGACCTGCTATTAAGAAGCCAACACCCATATATCCTACTCTAGTTCCTAAACGTTCGGCCGGTGTTAGTCGCCTATCTCTAACCATGTTTCTAAGATAGTAATTCCAGTAACTCTTTTTTACTTTTTTCATAGTCCTAAATCTTTTCTGATATCTTCTTTTACTGTTCTTAAGTATCTTCTACGTTTTTCTTTTGTTACAAACGGTACAGACCAAAATTGCTTGGTCTTAGTCCACCTGTTTAAATTCCAGCCAAATACAAATGTATATACTCCCATAACTAGTCTCAGCTTTACAGAGTTTAAATACAAAGTTATAACAGGTAACTTTGGAGCTCCGTGTGTGATATAGGTCCTTACTTTCTTATTACTAAAGAACGGTTTAGGGTATGCATACTTTCCAATTATAGGAACAAACTTATAAGCAAACCCCGGAGTAAATACTTCATCAAAAAACATTTCTAATTTAGGTGTTAACCTAAACCACCAAACTGGGGAAACAAAGTACATATGAGTTGACCAAGTAACTAACTTTTTATAGCTTTTTATCAGGTCTACTTTATCTCTATGCAATTTGTCTTCATATAAATCAATAACCTTATAATTTGATTTATACTTATTCATTTGCCTGATTATTGTTCTGTATATACCGTTATAGCAGAATGATTTCTGATCAGGGTGGCCTATTATTATAAGGTGTTTTGTACTCTTTTTCATTTTATAAACTTAAGGTATATCCTCCGAATTTTTTCATATACGTAGTTATTTTTACTCCATTTCCGTCCCTTCTGACTCTACCTGATCTGAACCACTTTTTTACACTTCCTTGTCCGCCTAAATGTGCTGCTGCTAATAGTCCTGATTCTGTAACTAGTACTCCGTGTACGACTTTACCATCAAACTTATTTATAAGTTTTTGCAATCGTTTTTTATTATGTTTAAGTAGAGCAAACATAGCTTGTTCCTGCAGAAGTGTATCTTTAAGGAATTTAGAGCGACTAGCTCTTATCTTTAGCGTTTTTAAAGTAGATTTTCCAAACTGGTATCTTCCCATGTATCCGTACCTGTTAACTACACTGTACCTATTGCCTGATTCTTGGTGGCCTAAATCATTTAAGAATAATTGGTGGTCTTTAATAACTATTTCAGGAAGTATAGATGAATCTATAGTAGTTGTTATTTTAACTTTTTCAGGTTTAAGTACATTAACTTTAACAGTACCTCTTTTTAATTTATATACTGATGTAAATGCCATTATGGAAAATAACATTATAGCAATTAAAATTAACCTAGAGATACTGTCAAGTTTAGTTTTCATAACTGTTTTTTTAGATAGAACGGTTCCTTCTTTTACCGTCCCATTGTACTTTGTTAGTGTTCCCTAACATAATGTACCTGCTTACTCTTTTATTAAAAGTGTTTCTGGTATCATTAGTATGTGGTTGACCGTTTTGTTGATCGCTTGTAGTACTCATTTTTTAATTTTAATTATTTAACATGAGCTTATAAATATGCAGATAAAACGTTTTCAACGTGTTTTCTTGCTACCTCGTAATCAACTTCTCCAGTTTCATCCTCATACTGTACGGGATCTTTTCTGCCAAGAGCAATAAAAGCCTCAATCCTCTCAACACTAGAAGCAGACTTATAATCACTATTTCCCGAAGGATAAGGCTTATAAGAAGTATTCGTTCTTTTATATACTTCATTAAAATCAATTTTTAATTTAGCGCATAGTATTTCTCCGTCTTGTAAAATACCAAATTTATCGGTATCTAAATAAGGCGTAAAGTACCCTACTCTATCTGCATCCCAATTTCCAATTCTAAAGGCAGCATCATCTGCATCTCTAAATTCCTGTCTACAATCAGGGTAAACAGCATGATCGCCTGCATGAATACCTAAAGCAATATCACAATTTTCTCCTGTTTTATTTGCTACAGATAATGCAACAGCTTGAGTAATAGAAGCAAACATTTTATTTCTATTAGGTACAACTGTTTCTTTCATATTATCTTGCTCATAATGCCCTTCTGGTACATCTTTACCTCCTTCGGTTAAAGCTGAATCCAGTAAGTCTACTAATCCGTCTAATTTAATTTGGCGATAATTTACTGTACACCCATTAAAACAGTTTTCATCTGTTGGGCAATTTTCGTTAATATAATCAACTAATTGTTGAGCTCTTTCTAGCTCTACTCTATGTTTTTGACCATAATCAAAAGATATAGCTGTTACAGAATCATACTTTTCGATAGCTCTTAACAATAGGGTGCTGCTATCCATTCCACCACTTAAACTAACTACACAATGTGCCATAATTTATTTATTTAATATTTGCCAGGTATTTTGAGCGTATAGGCCAACGCTTACTTTTAATATAAGAAATATATTATTATATTCCTACTCTATATTTGTAAAAGATGATATTTTCTCTTGTATTACTCTCCACTCACTTATATAATCTTTTATTGACCCGTAGTGTTTACTTTTACTATTAAGTAACTCTCTACAAGCTGATTTTAGTGCTTGATTAAACGTTGCTGGGTAGCATACTGTTTTAATGTAGTGTGTGTTGTTTTCCCCTTTAATAACTCTTTCATATAGAGTGTATCCTCCTGAGGTTGATTTAGCAATGAAAAACGGTTCCATAACCGCATCTTCAATAATTGTGTCCCCAGCGGGGATAGAATCTGGTCTTCTTAACATAACTTAAATTTATTTTTATTTCCAATATAACTGTACCATTACTATTATAAAAGCTAGTAATAGTGTAACTCCTGTTTTAACTGTAATGCTTTCTCCTAAGTGAACGTAAGTCAGTATTGCCATTATTATCATACCTGTAGAAAATCCTATTAGTCTACCAGGCCATAATAATCCATCAAATCCTGCTACGACGTACCTTGAAGCATAAATTAAAATATAACTAATCGGTATACCTAAACAGGCCATAAGTAAAGGTCTTTCCTTAACCCAGTCACTAAAAAACTGAGAATTAGTCTGATACCATATCATACCTTGGGCTACCATAAAGAGTATAAACGCTATAACTATATTTCTATTCACTACCTATAAATGCTTTTAACTTTTTTTCATCCATTCTTCCGGATTCCGACTTAACGTTGTCACCGTCTATTACAACAGTTGTAGGTATTCCATTAACTTTATACTCTGCTGCTAATCCTGTTGTATCTTTTTCAACATTAATATTAACAAATTCGTATTTGTCTTTTAACTCTTCTGATACTTTATCAAAAGTTTTAGCGTATACTTTACAAGGTCCACACCAATCTGCATAAAATTTAATTACTTTAATCATTTTCTACCTCTGTCTTTATAGTTGTTAAATCTTGATTTTTTAGCTGTAGTGTTTGAAGTTTTAATTCCTCTAGTTTTTAGCCACTCCATAGTCTGTGTATAAAGTTGCTTTGTTGAATTTTTTGACATATAACTTTGATTTATGATTATATAATAATATAAGAAAAATAACTGTATAATCCAACTACTTTACACTATTTCCATCAACAGCTATTTCATGCCAAAACACTCTACCTTCTTCAATTGCCTTTTTTATATTCTTCTGTTTTCCCATAAGAAACGCACTACCGCTTTTTACTTCTACGAAATGTACCGAGCATTTATTCTTACTTCCAGTATCTTTAAAAGCAACGTAGTCTATTGGCATACCTAAGAACGTACAATCTTCAGGAGGTACTGGAAAGTCAGACATAAATGGTACGAAGTGTTCTATAGTCTTACCCCATTGTACAGCACCGGATCTTTTTTTAGCATCTCTTCTTATCTCTGCTCTTTCTCTTTCAAATTCAGATTCTAATTCTGTTAATTTTTTTCTAAAAAGAAATGTTAATCCTGCTAAACTTAATAACAGTATGGTAATTATAAATTCGTATATCATATTCTATATTTTATCCATCACAGCTTAAACAGTCTTCTGATGTTCTTGAACCTATATCTCCATTGATTACCGAATCGGTACGTAAGTAGTACAGAGTTTTAATTCCAAGTTTCCATGCTGTTTGATGAACTAAGTTTATAAATTTAGGTGAATCTGTTGGATCAAAAGCTAAATTTAAAGACTGTGTTTGGTCAATATATTTTTGCCTAACTGCTGCTTGTTCTACTAATGCTAGTTGATTTATTTCTGCAAAAGTTAAAAATATTGGTTTATCTTCCAATGGCATAATATCTTCTGGTAGATTAGCAACAGACCCTCTGTCTTTCATAATAGCATCCCACACTTCTTCTGTATTACTTCCTCTATCTACTAAGTAACTCTCTAATGCTGAATTTTTACGTATAAAAGTTCCTTTAGCCGAGTTAAAAGTGTATACGTTAGCTGGTATTGGTTCTATTCCTGCTGATACACCTCCTGATATAGTACTATTGGATACAGTTGGTGCTATAGCCATTAAGTGAGTATTTCTCATACCTGTACCTTTACACCAAAGTGGTTCTCCGTACTCGTCTGCTAATTTTCTTGATGCAGCTTCTGCTTGGTTCTTAATTTGAGAAAAAATCTGATGAGTATAGGATGTTGCAGCTATAGATGAAAAAGGTATTCTCTCATTCTGTAAGAATGTATGCCAGCCTAATACTCCTAAACCAATTGCTCTTCCTTTTTTAGCAGATCTATGAGCTCTAATTAAAGAATCTCTTCCAGAGGTCTTAGCTAAAAACTCTTCTAACACTCCGTCTAAAAAGTAAATAGCAGTTTCTATTAAATCAGTATTTTTCCATTCATGCCATTTAGTAATATTAACAGACGATAAACAGCAAATAAAAGAATGTTCTTCATCCGTATGTAGAGTTATCTCAGAACATATATTAGTCATACTTACATCTAAGTTATTCTTAACATAAGCAGGTGGATTATCATTATTAACATTATCCTTGTACATTATGTAGGGTTCTCCTGTTTCTACTCTAGATTTAAGTATTTCTACCCATAATCCCATAGCCTCAGGGTCTCTACGCTCTAATTTTTGCATAAATTCATCATCCACTACAACACATTGATGTAGATTTAGACACTGTCTATTAGGGTCTCCTTTAGGTCTACGTATTTGTAAGTATTCTTTAATATCTGGGTGATTAATATCTAAATTTACTGATGCTGCACCTCTTCTTACTGCTCCTTGATTGGTTGCTAATATGGTTGAATCGTAAATTTTAGCCCATGGAATAACTCCTTCTGATTGGCCCATATCTCCATTCCCAATTTCTTCTCCTCTACCTCTTATTCGGGATAGCCCTATACCGACACCACCGCCGAGGGAGGTAAGTCTCATTAGTTCAGCATTGGTTAAACCAATACCTCGAATTGAATCGGGCGTATCAATTCCAAAACATGAGATCGGTAATCCTCGGTCGGTTCCGGTGTTCGATAGTACAGGGGAGGCTAAGTTTAGCCATCCTTTCCACATATAGCGGAAAAACTTATTAGCAAGATCTGGTCTATCCAGTCTTTTTGCAATTGTATCTGCTACTCTTCTGTATGCTTTTTTAGGGGTTTCATCTGTCAACAAATATCCTTTTGATATAGTTGCTAATGACACTTCATTCATCCATTCTGGGTAATCTTTCCCTGCTTCCCATTTGGAAGTATCTACTACTGTACTCATAAATTATTTTATTAAAACATTGTTGCTGCGTCCCATTCCATATGCCCTTTTGCATAGTTTGTTACTCTATTAGCAAAGAAATCCGTATGTTGTTTACCTGCAATTACTGCATCAAACCATTTCATTGTCTTTAGAGCACCTTTGTCTATTTCTTCTGAAGGTACAATAGGTTTTAAACCTAAATCTGCCATTTTAGTATTAACTCTATGGCGTATAAAGTTTTTTAATTCAGCTTTAGTTAGATTCTCTAAATCTCCCATTTCAAATATCTTATCGATAAAATTAAATTCCAACTTTAAAGCATCTTTAGCTGCTTCTTCTATATCTGCTATTAATTCAGGTGTTTTAAACTCTGGATGTTCTTCCATAAGTGTTCTAAATAGCCAACATCCTGCATCAGAGTGTAAACTCTCATCCCTTACGGACCATTCTACTATCTGTCCTACTCCTTTAAGTTTATTTCTCATTTTAAAAGATAACAGAACTGCAAATGAACTAAATAGGTTAACTCCTTCTGTAAAAGCAGAAAATATAGCTAATGATTTTGCTCTATCATGCCAGTTTGGTGTACCATCATGACCATCTCTTACTTCCATCAGACTTTCAATCTTAGCCATAGTTGCTTCATCTTCTAAAAACTCAGCAAAGTTGTCTAATCCTAATTGTTCGTTCAATAGGGAGTATGCTTCTGCATGAATAGTTTCACTAGAACCTAGTGTTGTACCCATCATAATAATTTCCGGTTTTCTAAACCACTTAGTTACTAAAGTAGACCAGTAATCATTTACTATAGTTTCTGTTTGAGCAAATCCTTTTAAGATTCCTCCAATCACATTTTTTTCGTGATCTTTTAAATTACTCGCCCAGTCTGTCACATCTTGTGACATTGGTACTTCTGTATGTAGCCAGTGAGCTTGTTGTTGTTTAAGCCAAAAATCATATGCTTTTGGGTATTCGAAAGGTTTGTAGACAATGCGTTCGTTTAGTAAACTCATTTTTTTAATTTATATTAATTAATTAGACAAAAAAAATCTCCAGAGGAAGCTACATATGCTAATGGAGATGTTTCCATAAATAGCATATATATTTTACTTTTTGTCAAATAGTTCTGACATTTTTTCTCTAGATAATGTAAACGTAGGGCCGTCGCCGGAATTTAAGTGCTCATCTATATCGGCCTTACCTTCAAATTCAATATGACCGTTATTGGTATCCATTTTTAAGTTATAAGTCATACCGTCTTGTCCGTACCTATTTTTCATAACATGCCATCTACCGGTTCCTAATACTTTATCTTCTTTCATTCTGGAAAGAGAAAAACACATATCGGCTACCATCATTTTATCGTAAGATCCAGCTGCTTTATCCCCTTCGATAACTGAGTCTTTAGCTCCCATTCTATTAACCTGGGAAGGAGTAATTACCGGGATTTTTAATTCTTTAGCTAATCCCTTAGTCGCAATAAATACATCATCTATTTCGTCTTTACGTTCTGAGAATTTTCCTTTTGAAGGTGCTCTTAAGTAGTCTACGTAGTCAATTATTACTAAATCCGGTTTATGGTCCATATCTATACACTTTTGGATATGCGACTTAATTGTATTAACTGTTGCTCCTTTAGGTGCATACTCCTTTACTATAAGCTTACCTTTAAGGTTATCTACGTACTTCTGTACGTCTTTCCTGTAGTCGTTTACTACGTCAATTGAATGTCCTGTAAAGTAGCAGTCAAATCTCTTTCCAACATAGTCTTCACCGAGTTCTAGAGTATAGTAGTTTACATTGTACCCCATTTTAACTGCATGTGCTGCCATTGCTACACAAGCCCAGCTTTTTCCTCCACCGGGGTTTCCAAAAACAATTGCTAAGTCTCCAGGTCCGAAACCTCCTTGTATTCCTTCATTTAAAGTAGGCCATGGAGTAGGTACTGTTGGTCTATAGTCCGTTCTATATCTGGATTCTACGTCTTTATTGTATTCATGCCCGATATTCTTATCCATTCCTGCTTTCATAGCTTTTTCTATAGTATTTCTAATACCATCGAAATCACCAGCTTTAAGTAGGTCTGTTGAATTTAAAATAGCCTGCTTCATCTCTTGATTTTTACAGAAAGTAGTAAACTCTTCCTGTACATAGTCTAAATCGTCTTGAGATGCTTCGTAGGAATTACGTAACTCTTCTTTTAATGCTACTTTTAGAATATCATTCTCAATTTTCTGTAACTCGACTTTTAATACGTCCATAGTAACAGTAGTATGGTACTTATCAAAGTAGTTAACTAACTGATTTATAATCCACTTATGTGCGTCTGAGTCAAAATAATCTTCTTGTAGTACGTCTCTGACGTTAAGAAGAAAACTTTTGTCTGTTAGCAATGAGCCCAATACCTTCAGTTGGAAACCTTTTCCATACTGATTCAATGCTTTTAATGTCATAACCTTATTTTTTTAAAACCGTTAAACCTCTAAAGTTCTCTAACCAACCTTCAGTATTCTTAGTAATCCCTTCGATCTTATCTTGATCTAAAAGATGTAGAAATGCCCCTGATTGTAGATTGGGAATGTCACTCTTTATTATAGTTAATATATGATCTTTTTCCTTACTATCCAACGAAGTCACATGTAAATCCATTAATTTAAAATTAGTTTCTACACGATCCCATTCCGTTATAATCTTAGGGAAGATCTTTTTAAATTTCTTTTCCTCTAATTTAGCTGCACATACATCGTAAACGTATTGTAAAGTCATATTTGGTTTATCTACCAACTCAGGAAACTCTGATATTATAGTCTTTATCCCTAATCCTTTAACGCCTGCTAAATTATCTGAGTTATCTCCCAGTAACGCTTTGACAACGTTATAATTTTCAGGTAGTACCTTCAATTCGTCGAATATATTACCTTCAGTAAACACTTTCTTCTTAATAGGAGCATATACTTCAACTGTATCATCTACTAACTGCAAGAAATCCTTATCAGATGATACTATAGTACATTTTTTAACTTTAGATACTGATGCTCTTTTTGCTATGTATGCTATTACATCGTCAGCTTCTAGTTTTTCCATACTAATTTGCTGTACTGGTAGACATTCAAGGTAATCTTGTGTCCTAAATAACTGTCCTATAAGAGCTTCTTGTTCTTCTGCTTTAGAATCATATAACCCCCAATGGGTTATTCTTGATGTTGCCCGCTGTGCTTTGTAATTAGGATCTATATTTTTCCTATTTGCTGACCCTCCTTTACCGTCCCATACTATTATTACTCTTGTTGGATCAAAGGTTCTTGTTACAAACCCTAGTGATCGCATAAAACCAACCAGGCCGCCAATATGATGGCCTGATGGATTCATTGCTTTGAGTAATGAAAAGCTACGAATTAACATATTCATAGCATCAATCACAAGGATGTGATCGTTCAACTCTCTGGGAGGGCGTTCTTTTAGGCCGTCTAGTAATCGATCATATTTAGCCATTAATCTAGTATATTTGGAGTTATAGTTTCTTCTTCTAAGTCTCCTTCTTCGATTAAGTCGAAATCTATACTACCTACTAGCTTTAGCCAATGCTCTTTATGTGCATCTCTATATTTATCAATTGCCTTTTTATCGTCTTCTATAAAACCGTGAGAGGTCATAACTACCCTTCCTCTTGACTGTACTCCCCCAATGTGGTTTTTCTCTATCTGAATGTTAGTTCTTTTAGCAAACTCTACTTGAAGTCCGTTCTTTACAGCTTTAATTTTAGATGTTCCTGGATTAGTAATGTTACCGAAAGTTACTACTAGTGTAGCATCATACCACATAGACATTCCTCCTTTATTCTGCAACTTAGGTTGACCCATAGGATGCTCTGGTTTCATAGTCCATACCTTATTAATAGCTACTAACGTATTTGTGTAAGGAGAGTTCTCTTTTCTAGATAATAAAATCTTTTGATTTAAGTTATTACCGAATTGAGTAGACATTGCTCCTGCATTCCATTCGTTATTATTCTTATTAGAACGTACTGATAGATCGCAAGGAATAGATCCAATCGAATCCCAAAAGAAACACATATCATGAGGCAGGTTACCTTTAGTTTGCTCATCGATTAAGTCAGCCATATGTACGGCTACTTCTTCAATCGTATTTAACGTTCCTCTATCCGCATATAAGAAAAAACCTTCGTAGTCAGTAACTTTTCCGTTTTCATCTAATACTTCAGTAAACTCTAGTCCCATTTCCTTAGCATGTTCCCAAGACCATTTCATCTCTGAGATAATAAATACTGGTAGAACGCCTTGCTTCTGTGCGTTAACTGCAGCTTCTAATAGAGCAGTTGTTTTACCTGTATCACTATGACCTCTTAGTAGGGTAATATGTCCTGTAGGAATACCCGGTAATGAAGTTATGTCTTGGAATGCTTTTGATAAAGGAATCCATCCCTGTTCTTTAAACTTTACAGATGCATTAGAGAAACCTTTCTTCTTCTTAAAATTACCTAAATTAAAGCCCTTCTTTACTGCCGCTGATGCGGCTGCTTTTACTTCTTTTCTCTGTTTTGCCATATTTACTCGTTGAATAAGTCATCAAATTTACTAACTGTGTCTTTGTTGCCAGCCGTAGCTGTTTCCAAAGTAAAGTCTGTTTTTTGTTGACCTAAGCTTTCTGGCAGTTTATCCTCTTTAGTAGTACTAGTAGTATCATTACTCTCTTCTACTGCATTTGGATCTAAATATGCTTGTAGTTTTTTCTTAATAAACTCGTAATCATACTGGGTGTGTACTTCTACCGGGTTTGGTTGAGTCTTTAACCAAGTATCTACATGATCGTTGTTATCTGATAATGGAGTTTGTTTTGGCTTAATTCTAACAGTAGTTTCAGGGTAAGGATTACCTTTTTGTTGTTCTACTACCATATCCCATCCGTTTATTACGTCTGTGAAGTCTCCAATATCTTCATCTTCTGCTAAAGCAAGTAATGCTTTATAGATTGTTACTCCGAATCCCCATAATCGTACTCCTTTATCCTCTTCTCCTCTTACTATAACAGGAGCAAAGACACGAGTTTTAGGTGATATTTTTCCTGATAATGACCAATTGTCTTTATCGCTTGTCTTCCTTAATTCTTTAACAAATTCCTCAATAGGGTCTTGTTTTCCAAAATTGGAAAGTGCTACCATTGGAAATTTACCAATTCCGTAGTGGAATTTAAGTTCTTTGAAAGGAAAAGAAGGATCAAAAGCAGATGGTACTATACGTACGGTCTGTTTACCTAATTCTGGTTTCCAAAAGATTTTGGTGTAGTCAGTCTTTTCTCTTTCCTGACCATTTGTGTTTAGCGCATCTAATTTAGCGCGGATTGCATTGATATCCATATAACTGATTTTAAATTATAACTTATTATTAATATAGGAATAAAAAATCAAAGAGCCAACTAAAG
>Ga0206130_10007138_pt1 | contig 12484 bp, 10 predicted proteins | sample Helgoland_Spring_9_FD_148637 | JGI IMG/M metagenome (GOLD analysis project Ga0206130, IMG submission 148637) | Pelagic subsurface seawater microbial communities from Kabeltonne, Helgoland, North Sea - Helgoland_Spring_Bloom_20160512_1 | ecosystem: Environmental > Aquatic > Marine > Epipelagic ... | reverse complement strand
ACTGCGAACACAGGACTCAAGCTCAAGGCGCTCCGTGGGAGAAAGAAAGTTGGGACGGATCATGCGGTTAGCTGAATCGTTCTACGGTCAGACGTCAACCCGTCAAAAGTCGGGTGCTCGAGGACTCTGTGTATAAGTAAAAAACAAATCTAAAAAACTGCCTGCATCAGGAAGCTCTAGAGATGTATAAACGGTTCTACTCATTGAAAAGTTCCTCAATGGGCATCCGTGTTCTGTTAGAAGAAATTGGCGCATCCTGCTTGCTTATTCAAATTTCCGTGAATAAGGGCACGCCACGCCAGCTTTGTCCCACCTCACACGCCCGTTGCGATCGCTCGCAAAATTGCTTGCATCATCTGAGCCGAACAATTCAACTGCCAAAGTCGTGCCACCTCGATTGATGATGCCTTCCACTTTCAGCACATGTGTTCCCATCAACGAGAGTTGATCTTGCTCAGAGACCAGCAACTTTTCTGCGTAACACATGCCACCGCCACCGATCAGGTCTGAACTTGCCCTCTGCGACGTTTGAAATAGACTTTAAATACCAACTCACCTCGATTTGGGATCCTAAAATATTGATATAATCGAAAATTGCGCTCATTTATGGGCAAAATTCTTGACTTAAGGATCCTGAAAGACTGTAATGGGATCCATAAGGTCGGGCACAAACAAAATTGCGATTCTAAATTTCTGTAGTTTTGATTGTGATCGGAAGTGAGTGAGGCAGAAAACTGCACCTCGCTTTGCCGTTCAAAGATGGCACGCTTGGAGGGAACAACAACCCCCCGCACAAGATTAGAGCTTAGGGAGGACATTATGCTCAAAACTATCACCAATGCAGCCGTTGCCGCAACATTCGCACTCAGCGCAAGCGCGGGTTTCGCGCAGGTTAATTTGACATCCAACGCCGCGGGCGCGGGAACAGCCGGCGCGCTATCCGCGACATCGCTGGTCGAGAACGCATCCGCTGCAGGCATCGCCAACATTCAAATGAAAGACGGCCAGACGGGCACCAAATACGTGATGGCTTTGGCTGAGGGTAAGATTGACCTCGCGAGCGGCCCCTTTATCTTGCCCTTCTTGATGGCGAAAGCGGCTGGTCCTTACTCCAATTTGGAGAAAGAAAAGGCTAAAGAACTCGGTAACAGCATCGCGATGCTCTACCCCTACACGTTCTCGATCTTCACCATGTATGCCTATGATGCCAAAGGCGTTTCCGGCTGGGATGATCTGAAAGGTATGAAGGTTTTGAACGGCCCGCCACGTGGCACGGCTGCTTTGAACTCTCGCAGCTTGATCCAACTGTTCACAGGTCTAAAGTCCGAAGACGACTATGACACGGTTACAGTGAACTGGAGCCAGATGCCCTCCGCGATCATCGACGGTACCGTGGACGCTGCAGTGATCCCTGCGATGTTCCCTGGCCCACGCGTCACACAAGCCTCTGCGGCGGGTGCGATGACGATGTACTCGATGCCAAAGGAAAAATTCGAAGCCCCAGCGACGCAAAAGTTCTTGAACAAGCCCGGCTCGACACCATTCGTTGTGCCCCTTGCGCAGATCAAAGCAGCCATGGGTGAAGGTTGGACTGTTCTGTCAGAGGACGACATGTTCCGTGGCAAAGCTGTCCCGGGCGGCGATCTTGTGAACAAAAGCATGGACGAAGAGCTCGCCTATCAGCTGACCAAGACTCACATCGAGAATTTGGACAAAATCAAAGCAATGGCACCTTTCATGGCGACTTTGAATTTTGGCGACGTCTCTGAAAAGGCAAACGGTCTTTGTGGAGCGAATATCGTTAAGTTCCACCCTGGTGCGGTGCGCGCATGGGAAGAAGCAGGCCACATGCTTCCTGATTGCGCCAAGCCTTAAAGGTTATTGCAATATCACTCGGGAGGGCGTCACATAATCGCCCTCCTTTTTCTATTGTCACCCTCCACTGAAAAGATGGCAAAAACTCATGTCAGATCAAATCTCCACACCTGCCGTACAGCCCGTTGAAAAGTCTACCCTTGTAGAGCGCATGGTCTACATATTAGCTCTCTTTCTCGTCCTTGTAGGTCTCGTTAATGTGACCCCTGCCATTCCGGGGTGGGACGATTTGTGGAAAAATTTGACAGGTAACGAGTTCTTTCTTATCCGTCGTTTTCCGACAGAGTGGCTGTTCCCGATCACCTTTTTCTGGATGATGCTGATTGTTGCCCTGAAACATTCGATGTGGCGCAGCTGGACTGGCAAAAGTGCAAATATGCGCCGTTTCGGGCTGTTCATGGACGTCGCATTGATTGTCGCCGCCGCTGGCATCTCAGTCACCTATCTGGTTGAAATTGAGTCTGTGTGTTTGATCGACGTGTTCACAGGCGAGCGCGAACGCCTTGTCGCCAGAGCCTTGCAAGCTGAGATCGAATTCGCTGAGCTCTACGGCTTGCCCGCCCCAGACTCTGCTGACGATCCCGGTTGCGCGACCAACGCAGGCAAGTGGTTGATCGTGATCATGTTCGGCGCTGTCGTCGTGTTCCTTGGCTACAACGTCAAGGTCTGGGGCTTTCCGTTGGTTATGGTTTCGATCCTGATCGCCGCTTACACCTTCTTCACAATCCTTAATTGGTATGTTTTTGGCGCTGAAGATCAGAATAAATATCTGGTTACGATCCTCAGTAGCGAAGAGACCCGCACGCTTGGGTCCAGCCTTGGTTTCTTCCAAGATGCTTTGATCAACCAGTCTTCAGGTTTGCTTGGACGCTTTATCAACGTGCTCCTGATCCTAGTCTTTCCGTATGTCATCCTAGGTGCGCTGTTTGGTAAATGTGCCGGCGGGCAATCCCTGATCAAACTGGCCTTCGCTGCAACGCGCAATTTGCGCGGCGGCCCAGCGCACGCGGCTATCGTATCATCAGCAATGTTTGGCACAATTACAGGCGGCCCTGTTGTGAACGTCCTCTCTACTGGCGTTTTGACGATCCCGATGATGCTCAAGCGAGGCTTTTCCAAAGTCTTCGCAGGGGGCGTCGAAGCCGCTGCCTCTTCTGGTGGAGCGATCATGCCGCCAATCATGGGCGTTGCGGCATTCATCATGGCTGCACTCACTGGTGTACCCTACCGTGAAATCATCATTGCCGCGACTTTGCCTGCCTTCTTCTACTTCTTCTGCCTATTCCTTTCAGTGATTTTCCAAGCACGAAAGCAAAACATTGAAGCCGTAGGTGAGTTGACCGAGGACATGAAACTCACAAGCGAAGATCGGCTGCACTTGATGCAGATTTTCGGGCCAGTGTTGCTCGTTTTGATCCTTCTGTTGACGCCTAAAGACGCAATCGGGTGCAGCTGGTACTCCATCATGCTCGGCGCAGTCGTCGATCAAAGCAACGGCACATGTGACATCACGTCCTTGCCTTGGATCATCGAGCTGTTTCAGAACGCGGCAGGTGACGCGAGCGCCGCAGGTTGGTGGTCAGTCTTCTTGTTGCTGATCTTGATGTTCCTGGACAAAGAGTTCCGCGCCAAACCTATGAAAATCTTTGACGGGCTGTCTCAAGCAGGTGTCACGATCTCTACGCTGTTCTTGATGTTCATGGCCGTCACCGTGATCGACGTTTGCCTGAACTTCACAGGTCTTGCGAAATTCGTGGCCGTGGATGTGCTTGGCTACTTGAACTCCTTTGATGTTTCGGCCAACTCCGCTGGTTTCCAACTGTTTGCTTTGTTCCTGACGATGCTCTTGGCGGTCCTTCTCGGTATGGGCATGCCCGCAGTACCCGCCTACATCAACGTCGCTTTGCTGATGGGGCCGATGCTTGTGGGCCTTGGTCTTGCGACGTTCACTGCGCATATGTTCATCTTTTATTTTGCGGTTGCATCAGCCATTACGCCTCCTGTCGCCTTAGCTGCTTTCGCTGCTTCGAGCATCACCAAGGCCGACCCGATGAAGACTGGTTTCTCCGCTGTGCGTTCAGGCATCGTGATGTTCACCATCCCCTTCGTCTTCGCGCTTTATCCAGAGCTGTTGTTGATCGACAAAGCGGTAATTGATCCGAACAATGGATTGTTCCTTTCGGGCTATGATGGATCCATAAACTTCGGCTGGCTCTTGCTTTTGATGCTGCGCATTGCCGTCGCACTTTATCTGGTGTCGAGCGCTCTCGCTGCATTTGATCGAAAAGCGCTCAAACCAATAGAGATCGCCGCGCGCCTTGCAATTGCAGTCTTGATTTTAGCCCGCCCGATCGAAATCTATGGCGTGGCACTAGTGGCTGGCGTTGCGCTGGTCGGCTGGCATACCTTGCGCAGCAAAGACGCGGTGCCCGCTTAAAAGAAAGAGAAGCCAACATGACTGAAAGACCAAGCTACATTCTCTTCATCACCGATCAGCAACGCTATGATCACCTTGGCTGCAACGGCCATCCGGTTTTGCGCACTCCAAATATTGATGCGATGGCGGCTGAGGGCGTCAATCATGACCGCTTTTATGTTGCCTCGCCTGTGTGCATGCCCAATCGTGCGAGCCTGATGACCTGCCGGATGCCGTCTAGCCATGGCACGCGCTCGCTGGGTATTCCGCTCTCGCAGGACAATGTGACCTTCGCTGAGCTTTTATCTGCCGCTGGATATGACACCTGCCTCATTGGCAAAAGCCATCTGCAAAACGTCTCCGATTGGGATATTCAGATCGACCCACCCGAGCACCGCGCAGGATACAGTGCACCGCCAGTTGATCTCGCGGTTGCAGTGCGCTCTGATCTGGACCGCGAAACCTATCAATACGAGCGGCAGGAATACTGGGACAAACCAGATCCCGAAGTCCCGCTGCCGTTTTATGGTTTCAACGAATACACCGCTGTCATGCGCCATGGCTTCAACACAGGTGGCGCGCATCTTGAGTGGGTTAAAAAGCACGCGCCAGAAACGCTCGCGCTGCGGGGGCGCGACAAACAGTTCTCGCATGATTATTCAGTGCCGCAGGCTATTCGCACCAAAGTCCCGGAAGAGCACTATTCAACCAGTTATATTGCTGATCGTGCGGCTGAATGGCTGGAAGCACGCAAAGACAATCCAAAGCCGTTCTTGCTCGTGGTGTCTTTCCCCGATCCGCATCATCCCTTCACCCCACCCGGCAAATATTGGGACATGTATAAGCCCGAAGATATGGCTGTGCCTGCGGCCTACGAGAACGATGATTGGGATCCGCCTGAGTATGTCAAAATCGCAGAGCGCCACCGCGCCAATGATCCCTCATTGGGTCAAATGGCAGGTTATTCACTCGCCGTTTCCAAGCAAGAAGCGCTGGAAGCGCGCGCCCTGACCTGTGGAATGATCACGATGATCGACGATGCAGTGGGCCGCGTGCGCGATGCTGCCTCGGATGCAGGTGTTGCAGACAACACCGTTCAAATCTACACCTCCGATCATGGGGATCATTTGGGCGAACATCGGCTTTTGTTCAAAGGGGCCGAGCAATACGACAGCCTCACGCACGTGCCCTTCATCTGGGCGGATCCCAAAGCTGAAAACGGTACGCGCAGCGATGAATTGGCGCAAACCCATGATATCGGCACAACCATTCTGGAGCACGCCAAGGTCGAAAAATCGCTTGGGATGCAAGGCGTTGTCTTGCCAGTCGTGGGTGGTGCGGGTCGCGATGCGGCACATATCCAATATGAAACGCAACGCACGCAAGAGGCCTTTGGCCCGCGTCCACGTGTCCACAGTATCGTACATGGCGATTGGCGGCTCTCGATTTATCTCGGCAAATGCCAGAATGAGTTGTTCGATCTCGCGAATGACCCGGGTGAAATGGTGAACCTCTGGGACGATGCTAAATATCAAGAGGTGAAAGCGCGTTTGGTTGAACGCTTGGCGGAGCTGGAAATCGCAGCTGGTGATCGCGTTCCACTGCCAACTGCGCAGGCTTAAAATGTCGCTCTCAACCAAATTCACTACGTTGGGCACGGCGGGTGGTCCGGTCCCAAAACTCCACCGCACCCAGCCGGCGCATGTCATCACACGCGGCGAACGTGTTATCCTGATCGATTGTGGCGAAGGCGCGATGCAGCAACTTATGCGCGCGGGCATAGACTTTCGCCGCGTGCACAAGATCATCCTGTCGCACCACCATTTTGATCACATCGGCTCGCTGTTTACCTGCCTTGGCATCAATATGATGCTGCAACGCAGACAGCCGATCACCGTTTATGGCCCTGTGGGCACCCATCAGATCATCGAAGGCCTTTTGTCGGCCTGTGATGTGCCTAGTGCAATCGGCTTTGGTGTCTTAGGACAAACGCTTCCGCATCCGCGTGAGTTTGTGCAGGTTGAGGAAATCAAGGCAGGTGACAGTTTCGAGATCGATGATATTCGCATCTCATGTTGCGAAAACACGCATTATCGGAGTGAAGAGGACTTTGGAACCGAAGGACCCGTATCGCTGTCTTTGCGCTTTGACGCCCCTGATCGCTCGATCGTTTACACGGGCGATACAGGTCCGTGCAGCTTGGTCGAAGAGTTGGCCAAAGGCGCGCAGCTTTTGGTCGGGGAAATGATGCTCGCCGAGCAAATCATCGCGCAACTTCAGGAAAAGAACCCTCATATGACCGAACAGCGCATCGCAATGATGGGCCAACATTTACACGCGCATCACCTTAGCCCTGAGCAATTGGGCGAACTTGCCCAGCGCGCAGGCGTCGCGCATGTGGTTGCAGTTCATATCCCACTCGATAGCATAAGCTCTGAAACCGCGCCCGATTACACAGCGCGGATCTCGCGGCGGTTTTCCGGCAAAGTAACCATCGCAAACGATCTTGACCAATTTTGATTTAGGGACTTCGCATGACTTTAACGTCAAAAGTAACTCAAGCTGCGCGCAAACTGACAGGACGACCTGCACCGCGCGTCTTGAGCGTAAATACCGCTTGGTACTTAACTCCCAACATGATCCGCGTCGTTTTCGCAGGCCCCGAATTGGACGGCTTTCCAACGGATCGCGATGGCGGGAATTGCAAGCTGATGATCCCCGAGGTCGATGAGACCAAAGCGCATTTTGTTGAACGTCTGACAAGCGGCCCTGCTCCAGTTCGACGTACTTATACGGTGCGCAAGTTCGATGCGTCGACACAAGAATTGAGCATCGATTTTGTAGCGCACGGTGATGAAGGTCCTGCGTCACGTTGGGCAAGCGCGGCTAAAGCGGGTGATTTTCTCGGCTTTGCCGGTCCGAGCACGCCGAAGCTGACGCAGTTCGACGCGGATTGGTATCTTGTCGCGGCGGATCCATCGGCGATCCCCGTGGCTGCGGTCGCACTAGAGGCGATGCCGAGGGATGCGAAGGGCATCGCGATCTTTGAAGTCACAGCGCCACAAGATCAACAGGAAATCGATGCACCCGAGGGGATAGAAATGCATTGGCAGGTTCATCCTGACCCGCATCAAGCCTCAACGCGCCAAGAAGACTTCATTAAATCGATGGAGTGGCCAGAGGGGCGGGTGCAGACCTGTATCGCAGGCGAATCTGGCGTCATCCGATCCTTGCGTGATTTTCTGAGCAACGAAAAAAAGGTGCCCCGCGAGGACACCTATATCTCTGGCTATTGGAAGATCGGTCTGATTGAGGATCAACACCAGAAAGCCAAGCGAGACGGCGCTGCTTGAGCGCCGTCGTTTGCTTTAGACTTGTTAAGCGTCGCCCTGCTCAATCTCTTTCGCACATTGGATATAATAGTGGCGCGTCGGGCAATTGATTTGACTGACCGCATGTGCCCTGAGCGTTTCCGCTTTCAACGCTTTTGCAGTGTCGACTTCGTAACCCACGTTCAGCAAGCGATCGACAAGCTGAAGTCCCCATTGGAAATCACCGTCCGCGAGCGCTTTCTGCGCGGATGCCAAAACACTCGCCCCGCCGCCTGCCATTTCGATGAAACGCGCGGCCTCGTCTTTGGGTGCGAGCGGCGAAAGCGAGGTGGGATTGCCGTCAAACCAGCCCATTGTGCCGACGAAATAGGCGCGCACAGAAAAATCGACGCGGCCATAGTATTCGCGCAAATGCGGCTTCTCGGCCAAGTGATCCGGCAGTTTCACCTTATGCGCCAACTCGTCAATCGTCAGTCCTTCGTCCATCCCATTGCGGGTTTCATCAACAATATGGCGAATCGCGTCACGGTAATCGGTCAAATCGCTCTTAATTTTCTGCGCACCAAACACCGCTTTTGTGTGACCAGGTCCAAGCACTTCCGGTCCAAAGCCCATCAAAAGATCCATCGTATCCGCCCAAGAGTCGAAATCACGATACGCAGTGCCGCGTGGCGGATAAAGGTTAGGAAAGGAACGATAAAAATTGTCACCGCAAATCAGCACTTTCTTTTCGGGATACCAAACGACGATATGATCTGGCGTCTCTCCCGGAGCCCTGACAAGTCCCAGATCAATACCTTGGATCGTGATTTTTTCGCCCTCGTCACCAATCCGCCGTGTCGGTGGCAAAGATCCTGCCCCCATCCCCTTAAGTGGACGCGCGCCAGGTCCAACACCGATGCCAATAATTTCGTCAGGGTAGGACAAACCGATACCAAACTGCCGCTTTGTGCGCACCTGCATCGCTTTGACAGGCTGCGGATGATCAGACGCCACAAAGAGCGAGTCCTCAGAGTAACGCGTGCTAGCGAGGATTTCAGGATTGCTACCCTCAGCGAAAACGCTCGCGCCCGAAACGTGATCGCGGTGCGAATGGGTCAGAATAATGGTCTTGATTGGCAAATCCGTGATCTTGCGAAACTCGGCCAGAATGTTCTCAGCCGCCGCCGTCGTCTCAGAGGTGTCAACGATGATCAGCCCATCGTCGCCTATAATCATGTAAACATTGGACGCTGCAAAACCGAAGGCTTGATAGACATTATCCGCAAGCTTCACGATTTCCTTTTCGAAATAAGCTGGGTGAGCTTTGAGTTCGGGATGCATATCAGAGATCCTTTCGAGCAGTGTCGCGAAGAAGAAATGAAAAGACGCGCGACGTTAAATTTCGTTTCCACCCCATAAACGCGCTTTGGGATCCTAAAATCAAGAGTTGTTCCTGTATTACTCCCTGAAAATATGCATATTCTTCTTGATATGGGATCCTAAATTGTGCAATTACGGGGAATTAGGGGAATTGCTTCGCGATTATTAGGCGCTCAACTAAAATTTGGGATCCCAATCTGTGTCGTCACCCCTTGCCAATTTGCAAACTGGGAGAACACCATGAAACTTCATCAAATGAGCTTAGGCGTCACTCTTTCCGCCGCTTTGGGGCTTTTTGCCCAAACTGCAATCAGCGACGAATTAAGCGTGGCAACCTTCCTGCCGCCTCAGCACCACACCAACACGGGTATGTTCACATGGTTTGCCGAAGAGATCGTTAAGCGCTCTGGCGGTTCTTTGACGATGAAACTCTACCCTGCCGGCCAACTTGGCGCAGGTCCTGTGCAGCAATATAAGCGCGCAGTTGAAGGCGTTGGTGACATCACCTTTGGGGTCTCCGCTTATACGCCTGCGCTTTTCCCCAAGACGATGTTGGCGATCTTGCCGGGCACCTCCGAGGACGCCGATCAATCGACACGCGCGATCTGGAATGTATTTGAGGGCCACCTCGCAAGTGAATACGAGGATGTGAAAGTGCTTGCTGTTGGAACAGTGACTGGCAACCTGCTCGCTGCCACGCGTGATGTATCCACAATGGAAGGTCTCAAAGGCGCGAAGATTGTGCCCTTTGCTGCAATGACGAGTCCTATCGTCGAAGCGCTTGGCGCGGTACCTGTGCAAATGCCTGTAACCGAAATGTACACGGGTCTGTCCACAGGAACGATCGATGCGACCACCGCTTCTTATAACAACATCACGCCGCCTTGGAACTTCTGGGATGTCTCCACCTATATCGTTGAAAACGTACCCACGACATTCGCTGTGACCTACGCGGTCATGAACAAAGAGCGTTACATGGGTCTGTCCGATGAGCACCGTGCAATCATCGATGAGCTTGCGGGCCTGCCGATGTCGCTGGAGCTAGCAAAGTCGTTTGACGGCGCGGATGAGCGTTCCAAGAAGATGATCGCTGAAACAACCGATAAGAACTACCAATGGGTTGTTGTCTCAGACGAAGAGCGTGCAAAGATGGACGCAGCCGTTGCGAGCGGGCTTGATGCGATTTTCGCAGATTATGAAGGTCGCGGCATCAGTGATGCGCGTGCAATCTACGACGCACTGAACCAATAAACTTAAAATCGCGTACCCCTTTCGTATCTTTCGGGGCACGCCACACTCATTCCAAAGAAGGTGTTTTTCCATGGCTGTCATCATTCCAACCAACAAATCCGTCGAGATCTTTGAGGGATTGCATCTCTATCACGGGGGCATCTCGAATTGCTCAATGCGTGTGCGCATGACGCTGATCGAAAAAGGCCTTGATTGGGAAAGTCACCACCTTGATCTGAAGAAGAAAGAGAACATCACAGACGATTATTTCGGCATCAATCCCAACGGTTTGGTCCCGACCCTGATCGACAATGGTGTGGTACATATCGAGTCCAACGATATCATCGACTACCTCGATGAAACCTACGCAGAACCGTCTTTGCGTCATGGCGATGAGGCGGAGCTGATGGGTTGGCTTCACCTCGCCGCAGCGATCCATGTGCCGGCTTGCAAACCCTATGTATACGCGACCAAGATGGCTCCGAAGATAAAGAAAACGGCTGAAGAGCAGGCGAAATACAATGCTCTGCAACAAAACGAAGAACTCAAGAACTTCCACGCGAAGCACGAAGGCGACAAAAATTTCAGCACCAGTGATCTGGACAAGGCAACGGCCATTCTCGACGCTTGCTTCTTCAAACTCGAGAAAACACTGGAGGGACGCAAGTGGATCATGGGCGATCATTACAGCCTCGCCGATATTTCCTGGATCCCGCTGCATTTCGTAATTGTTGGCTGCGGATACTCGTTTGAACCCTATCCCAATGTGATCCGCTGGGCGGAAGAGTTTGCGAAGAAAGACAGCTTCAAAGAAGGCGTGCTGAAGTGGTGCCCTGATTTTGCAGATGTTTGAGAAACGATGAGCCGAATCCGTGAAAAGCCCGCTCTGATCGCACTCTTGGATCGCGTACTGACTTGGATCGCTTTGCTTTGCGGCGGCGCGACCTTGATCTTTATGACCGGATTTTCCGTGTGGAACGTGCTGATCATGCGCAAAGCGTTGAACGCGCCGGTCACTGGCGCGGAAGACCTTTTGATACTGTCCCTTGTGGTCATCGTCGCCCTGTCGATCCCGTTTGGCGCGCGCACGGGCGCGCACATCGAGATCGAGGTCTTGGAAGCGCGCATGTCAGTTGCCTTCGCCAAATGGTCGATGATCGTGGTAAAGCTGATGGGCTTTGGATTGCTCATCTTCATGTCTTGGCGGCTTTGGCATGCGGGGGGCACTGCAAGCAAGTTTGGCGAAACCACGCAGCAGCTTTTGATCTCATACGAACCCTTCTACTATCTACTCGCCGCCTCTGCCGCGATTTACGCACTCGTTTTGCTGCTCGATATTTGGCAACTTTTGCGCTCGGGCACTGTCGCGCGGCTTAGCTTAGGAAACGATCCATCATGATCAGTCTCACGCTTCTGGGCATTTTGGGCTTGCTGTCGCTTTTTGTCCTTTTGGCCCTGCGCATGCCAGTGGGCTTGTCGATGCTTGGGGTCGGCTTCATCGGTACGATCATCGCAAACGCAAATAAGTTCATGGCCGTGGGTATGGCCGAGGATCAGGCCTGGGCCCGCGGTCTCAAGATCGCCTATTCCAACCTCGCAGGCGAAACGTTTGAGGCGGCATCGAACTACAACCTCTTGGTCATTCCGATGTTCGTGCTCATGGGCAATCTCGCGGGCGTGTCTGGCATGTCCAACGATCTGTTCTCCGCAGCCTATCGCTGGATGGGGCATTTGCGCGGCGGCTTGGCTTCGGCAACGATTGCCGCGTGCGCTGGGTTCGCGGCACTTTCGGGATCCTCGCTGGCCTCGGCGGTGACGATGGGGCGTGTCGCGTTGCCCGAAATGAAGAAGTACAAATACGCGGACAGCCTTGCCACAGGATCAGTCGCGGCGGGCGGCACGCTTGGCTTTTTGATCCCGCCATCTGGTGGCATGATCATCTATGCGGTTCTGACCGAGCAATCTATCGGGCGGCTGTTTATGGCAGGGGTTTTCCCGGGCATCATCCTGACGCTCTTGTTCATCGGCGCGATCTATTTCACGGTCATTCGTAATCCCGAGGCAGGTCCACGAGGCACGCGTTTTGGCCGCTCCGAGCGGCTCTCCTCACTCGTGCGCGCTTTGCCAATTCTCGCGGTTGTGCTCGCCACGATCGGGGGCATGTACACAGGGTTTTTCACCCCTGTTGAGGCTTCCTCCGTCGGTGCCTTCCTCACCTTTGTAGTCGCCCTCGCGCGGCGTTCGCTCGATTGGCAAGCCTCCAAACAGG